>Ga0265327_10000106_pt1 | contig 184297 bp, 165 predicted proteins | sample 41621metaG_FD_202089 | JGI IMG/M metagenome (GOLD analysis project Ga0265327, IMG submission 202089) | Rhizosphere microbial communities from Carex aquatilis grown in University of Washington, Seatle, WA, United States - 4-16-21 metaG | ecosystem: Host-associated > Plants > Roots >...
CCGATCGGTCCTGCGCGTCCGGCAGGCGGCAAAACCCATGAAAGCCACACGTGAAGTGGGCAACGACGCTACGAGCCAACCTGCCGGACGGTGAAAGCGTGACACTCAGACGACGCTATCCGCCCCGCCGTCGTCGGGCACGGTGCCGGCGGTGGGCCACAGGTCCTCGGGCTCGAGGCCCCTCGTCTCCGGCACGGCCAGGAACAGGAGCGCGGCGGCGACCACCGGCAGGAAGGTGACCAGCGCGGCCAGCGAGAAGCGGTCGTCGACCTGGGCGACGGCTCCGAACACCACCAGCCCGCACACCGCTCCGATGACGCCGGCCACCAGGAACCACCCGGCCGCCGAGGCCCGGACCGCGGTGGGGAAGAGCTCGTTGACGAGCGACCCGATGGCGGGCGCGAACACCGAGCCGGCCAGCACGGCCAGCAGGTACCCGACGATCAGGGAAGCCGACGTCCCGGCGTAGGTGAGGGTCCCGAAGACGATGATCCCGACCAGGCCGAGGGCGCCGGTCGGGCGCCGCCCCGCATGGTCGGTCAGCCAGCGGCCGGCCAGGAGCCCGGCCAGGCCGGTGACGCCCGCCCCCACCACCATCACGGCCACCACCCCGCCGGCCAGGTGGACGACGTTCTGGGCGAACAGGAAGACGAACGTGTTGGCCGGCCCGGTCACGAAGGCCACGGCGAAGGCGAGCGCGGCCATGACGGCCAGCCGGCCCCGCACGTCCCGGCCGACCGCGCCCAGCACCGGCACGGGGTGGTCGTCGGCGGCCGCCAGGGTGAACCGGTCGGGCTCGGTGGTCCACCGGGCCATGAGGGGGACCAGGGCGAGCGGCACCACGGCCAGGGCGAAGACGCCGCGGAAGCCCAGGGCCGAGGACCAGAGGCTGTGGATGATGGCGGTCAGCCCGGCCCCGACGCCGTAGCCGGCGGCCACCAGGGCCACGGCGGCGGCCCGGCCCGACGACGCCGTCTGCTCGGCCGCACTGACCTGGGCCAGGGCGTTGGTCGAGCTGAGGAACGGCCGGCCCAGGGCGAACAGCGCCACGAACCACCAGTAGCCGGGGCTGGCGGCGGCCACGATGGTGGCCACCAGGCCGACGGCCACGGTGGCCAGCAGCATCCGCCGCCGCCCCATCCTGTCGGCCAGCGCGGTCAGCGGCAGGGCGCCGAGCGAGGCCAGCCGGATGACCGCCAGTCCCACCCCGAGCAGGGTGGCCGACAGCCCGACCTGGGCCGACAGCGTGCCGGTGCGGGCCGAGTGGCCGAAGGTCCGGGCGACGCTGCCCAGGGCGGCCACCTCGCCGAACTGGCCGAAGCCCGAGGCGAAGGCGGCCAGCACCACGCCGAGGACGACCCTGTCGCGCCAGCCGACGAGGCGGGGTCTGGTTGGCCTCACGTGCCGGCCGCCGCCTACGGGTCGAGGCGGACCGACCGGCCGTCGCGGCGCAGCGGGTGGTCCTCGGGCACCTCGACCAGGTGGATCCGGACGCCGTCGGGGTCGTCGAGCCACGCCTCCACCAGCCCCCACGGCTCGAGGACCGGCTCCCGGGTCAGCGCCACGCCGCGTCCGGCCAGCTCGTCCACGGTGGCGGTCATCGACCGCACCTGCAGCCACAGCTCCACGCCGGGCCGACCGTGGGCGGGACCGGTCCCGACCACCTCGAGGAAGCCGCCCCCGGCAAAGAAGACGACACCGCGGTGGTCACCGTCGCCGAACTCGCGGGCCACGGCCAGCCCCAGCCCGTCGCGGTAGAAGGCGAGCGTCCGATCGAGGTCGGCGGGGTGGAGCAGGGTCCGGGAGCCGAGGACGTCCATGCCTCTAGTAGGTGGTGCCGGCGTCCAGTGCCGCGGTGTGCCGGCGGGCGGCCACCAGGAGCTCCTGGCCTGCCGACAGGACCGACAGGTCGCCCCGCACCCGGATGCGGCCGGCGGTGAGCGCCTCCGCCGCCGACAGTGTGCCGGCCGACAGCGCGGCGGCGTCCTCGTAGCCGAGGGCGATGGTCACGTCGGCGCCGACGTCGTCACCGGCCAGCGGCAGGAGCTCGAGGGTCAGGCCGCCGTCCGCGGTGCGCAGCACCAGCCGGACATCGCCATCGGGCGTCCCCCGCACCTCCTCGACGACCACGAAGCGTCCGTCGGCCGCCGCCAGCCCGGCGTCGGGGCCGGGCGCGGGAAGCGTGACCTCCGAGAGGGCGTCGTTGAACTCGGCGACCCAGTCGGCCGTCAGGAAGCGGGGCACCGGCGGCCCCCCGCCCGCACGGTCACGCCGGGGCGTCCCCGCCGGCGGCCGGTGGGTCCGGCGGTACGGGCGGAGCCGGCGGCGGCGGGGGTGCCATGGGCGCCGAGGCGGCCAGGACCGGCGCGCCGGCGCCGTGGGGCTGCGGGATGCCGTGCACGCCGCCGGGCGGCTGGACGGCGGCCGGGCCGTGGGACGGTGCCAGGGCGGCGGCGTCCGCCGCACTGCGCTTCGACCGGTTCCGGATCTTGCGCCCGAGCCACGCCACCGGGTCGTACTTGGCGTCGACCACCCGCTCCTTCAGCGGGATGATGGCGTTGTCGGTGATCTTGATGTGCTCGGGGCACACCTCGGTGCAGCACTTGGTGATGTTGCACTTGCCGAGACCCTGGTCCTCCTGGAGCAGCTGGCGCCGGTCGTTGGTGTCGAGCGGGTGCATCTCGAGCTCGGCCGACCGGATGAAGAACCGGGGGCCGGCGTAGGCCGTCTTGTTCTCCTCGTGGTCACGCACGACGTGGCAGACGTCCTGGCACAGGAAGCACTCGATGCACTTGCGGAACTCCTGGCTCCGCTCGACGTCGATCTGGGCCATGCGGTAGCCGCCGGCCTCGACCTCGTCGGCCGTCTTCTCCCGGGCGGCCAGGGGCGGGATCCGCTTGGCCACCTCGTAGTTGTAGGAGACGTCGGTCACCAGGTCCCGGATGACCGGGAAGGTGCGCATCGGGGCGACCGTGACCGTCTCGCCCGGGGGCAGGGTGTCCATCCGGGTCATGCACATGAGCGACGGGCGGCCGTTGATCTCGGCGGAGCAGGAGCCGCACTTGCCGGCCTTGCAGTTCCACCGGCAGGCCAGGTCGGGTGCCTCGCTCGCCTGCACCCGGTGGATGACGTCGAGGACGACCTCGCCCTCCTGGGCCGGCATGACGTACTCGGCGAACTCGCCGCCCTCCTCGTCGCCACGCCAGATGCGCATGGTGACCTCGCCGCTCTGGTTGCTGCGGATGATCTCCTCGGCCATCAGAGCGCCTCCTCGAGTAGTGCGCGCAGGTCGTCGGGCATGACCGGGACCGGCTCGGGCTGACTGGTGATCGACCGCACCGACGGGGTGCCGCCGACGCCGGTGGGGGCGGACGACGGGTCGGCGATGCGCTCGACGAAGTTGATCTTGGCCATCTCCGGGTCGGCGGCCGGGTAGTCGTCCCGGGTCTGGCCGCCCCGGCTCTCCTTGCGGTTGAGCGCGCCCATGGTGGTGCAGCGCGACACGGTGAGCATGGAGGGGAGGTCCGTGGCCAGGTTCCACCCGGGGTTGTACGACGTCCCGCCCTTGACGGCCAGGTTGGTGGCCCGGTCCTCGAGCACCTCGAGCTTCCCGAGCGCCTCCTCGAGCTCCGAGCCGGTGCGGATGATGCCCACCAGGCTCTGCATGGTCTCCTGCAGGTCCTGCTGGACGGTGTACGGGTTCTCGCCCGACTCCCGCTGGAAGGGGGCGACGGCGGCGTCGATGGCCTGCTGGATCTGCCCCTCGTCGAGGGTGACGTCGCCCGCACGGTCGCGGGCGAACTCGGCCGCCCCGATCCCGGCCCGCCGGCCGAACACGAGGAGGTCGGACAGGGAGTTGCCGCCCAGGCGGTTGGCGCCGTGCATGCCGCCCGCCACCTCGCCGGCGGCGAAGAGGCCGGGCACGGTGGCCGCGGTGGTGTCGGCGTCGACCCGGACGCCGCCCATGATGTAGTGGCAGGTCGGGCCCACCTCCATGGCCTCGGCGGTGATGTCCACGCCGGCCAGCTCCTTGAACTGGTGGTACATCGACGGCAGGCGCCGGCGGATGTCCTCGGGGGTGCGGCGGGTGGCGATGTCGAGGAACACGCCGCCGTGGGGGCTGCCCCGGCCGGCCTTGACCTCCGAGTTGATGGAACGGGCCACCTCGTCACGGGGGAGGAGCTCCGGCGGACGGCGCCCGGCGGTGTGGTCGTCGTACCACTTGTCGGCCTCGTCCTCGGAGTCGGCCGTCTCGGCCCGGAACATGTCGGGCACGTAGTCGAACATGAAGCGGACGCCGTCGGAGTTGCGCAGCACGCCGCCGTCGCCGCGGACGCCCTCGGTCACCAGGATGCCCCGCACCGACAGCGGCCAGACCATGCCGGTCGGGTGGAACTGGATGCACTCCATGTCGATGAGGTCGGCGCCGGCCCACAGGGCCATGGCGTGGCCGTCCCCGGTCGACTCCCACGAGTTGGAGGTGTACATCCAGCTCTTGCCGACGCCGCCGGTGGCCAGCACGACGGCCCGGGCCTTGATCACCACGAACTTGCCGGTGGGACGCCAGTAGCCGACCAGGCCCGAGACCCGGCCGTCGGCGTCGTGGAGGAGGCGGAGCACCTTCAGCTCCATGAACACCTCCATGCCGTCGGCCACGGCCTTCTGCTGCATGGTGCGGATGAGCTCCAGGCCGGTGCGGTCGCCGACGTGGGCGAGCCGGGCGTAGCGGTGGCCGCCGAAGTCGCGCTGGAGGATCAGCCCGTCCTCGGTGCGGTCGAACAGCGCCCCCCAGGCCTCAAGCTCGCGCACCCGGTCGGGCGCCTCCTTGGCGTGCAGCTCGGCCATCCGGTAGTTGTTGAGGAGCTTGCCGCCGCGCATGGTGTCGCGGAAGTGCACCCGCCAGTTGTCCTCGGCGTAGACGTTGCCCATGGCCGCGGCCATGCCGCCCTCGGCCATCACGGTGTGGGCCTTGCCGAGGAGGGACTTGCACACCACCGCGGTGCGCAGGCCCATCTCCTGGGCCTCGACGGCGGCCCGCAGGCCGGCGCCGCCGGCCCCGATGATGACGACGTCGGATTCGTACAGCTCGTACTCGTTCATGTGCTCGTCCCGCTCCTAGAAGTGGAAGCCGTAGTCGTGGATGGCGCCGCTGGCCACCAGGCGGACGTACAGGTCGGTGAAGGCCACGAAGACCAGGCTCATCCAGGCGAACAGCATGTGCTTGCCGTTGAGCGGCGTGAGCGCCTTCCAGATCTTGTGCCGGATGGGCGCCTTCGAGAACTGCTTGACCCCGCCGCCGCACAGGTGGCGGCAGGCGTGGCAGCTGAGGGAGTACAGCCACAGCAGGGTGGCGTTGACCACCAGCACCACGGTGCCCACGCTGATGCCGATGCCGCTCGGGGTGCCGGGCTGCTGGAAGGCCACCACGGCGTCGATGGTGAGGATGACGTTGAAGACCAGGCCGAAGTAGAAGAAGTACCGGTGGGCGTTCTGGAGCAGCAGGGGGAAGCGGGACTCACCGGTGTAGGAGCCGTGGCCGTCGGACACCGCGCAGGCGGGCGGCGCCAGCCAGAAGGACCGGTAGTAGGCCTTGCGGTAGTAGTAGCAGGTCATCCGGAAGCCCAGCGGGAAGATGAGGATGAGCAGCGCCGGCGAGATCGTCCACCACGAGATGGTGGCCGTGTGGGCCGCCCCCGGCACGCAGCTGGCCGTCAGGCAGGGGGAGTAGAAGGGGGAGATCAGGTTGCGGTGGGCCGACGCTCCCACGAAGTAGTTCTTGTTGACGAAGGCCGCCCAGCTGGCGTACGCCACGAAGGACGTCAGCACCACGAAGGTGACCACCGGCTGGACCCAGTAGCGGTCCGTGCGCAGCGTCGCCACGTCGGGTCCGCCTCGGGCCCCTCCCAGCACGACCGGGGTCATTGCTGCGTCCGGGGCTGCGGATGCGTCCTCCAACGTCGTCAACGTCGTCTCCCTGCTCGTCTCGACCGTTCCTGCGCCGCACCGCCGGGGGCGGGCGTCGTCCGGGGGGCCGCGCGCCGCAGGAACGGGCGGGCGGCCGGCCCGATCTGCGGCATGCTAGCCAGACGCGGGGCAGAAGTCGAAGTCATGTTCCTTCTTCGATCCATAGGATGTCCCTATGCTGCCGACGGTCCACCAGCTCCGCTACTTCGTGGCCGTCGCCGAGGACGGGCAGTTCACCCGGGCGGCGGAGCGACTCCGGGTGGCCCAGCCCTCGGTCAGCGCCCAGATCCGCCGGCTCGAGGCGCTGCTCGGCGTCGAGCTGTTCGACCGGGGGGCGGCCCCCGTCACCCTGACCGACGCCGGCGAGGTCCTGCTGCCCATCGCCCGGCGGGTGCTCGCCGACCTGACCTCGATCGACGACGAGATCGCCGGGCTCGACCGGCTGCTGCGCGGCCGGGTGGCCGTCGGGGCCACCCCGAGCCTCAGCGCCACCGTGCTGCCCACGGTGCTCGGACGGTTCCACCGGCTCCACCCGGGGGTGGCCATCCAGGTGTCCGAGCAGGGCTCGCCCCAGCTCGAGGACGAGCTGCTGGCCGGGACCCTGGACCTCGCCCTGGCCATCGCCCCGCTGCGCCGCAAGGAGCTCGAGAGCACGGCGCTGGCCCGCGAGGAACTCGTCGTGGTCACCACCCCCGACCACCCGCTGGCCGGCCGGGGGACGGTGACCGTGCCCGAGCTGGCGAGGCACCCGCTCGTCATGTTCCGCTCCGGCTACGACCTGCGGCTGGCCACGCTGGCCGCCTTCGCCGAGCACGGCGTCCAGCCCGAGGTGGCGGTGGAGGGCGGCGAGATGGGCAGCGTGCTGGCGCTGGTGGCGGCCGGCCTGGGCGCCGCCGTCGTGCCCGGGATCGTGTCCACCACCGGGACCCGGCTGGCGGTCACGCGGTTCCGGCCCCCGGCCCCGACCCGCACCATCGCCCTCGTGCGCCGGAGTGACCGCGCCAGCACGGCGGCCGAGGCCCTGGCCGGCGCCTTCCGCGACGCGGTGACGACCGACGGCTGGCCCGGACCGGTGCCCGAGGGGATGGAGCTGCTGCGCTGAGCGGACGGGACGGGGTCGGCGCACCACGTCCGCCGCGCCACGCGTAGGCTCGGCCCATGACCTCACCCGAGCCCGCCGCCCACGGTGTCGCCGTGGACCTCGCCACCCGCCTGACCCCGCCGCCGGACATCAGTACGCTGGGTGCGCTGCGCAAGGCCGGGTGGGAGCCGATGACCGTGGCCGACGAGATCCGGCGGAACGCGTCGGCGCGGATCGCGGCCGGCGAGCCCCTGGTCACCGGTGTGCTGGGCTACGAGGACACCGTCCTGCCCCAGCTCGAGAACGCCGTCCTGGCCGGGCACGACATCATCCTGCTGGGGGAGCGCGGGCAGGCCAAGACCCGGCTGATCCGGGCCATGGTGGGCCTGCTCGACGAGTGGCTGCCGGTGGTGGCCCACTCCGAGATCAACGACGACCCCTTCCACCCCATCTCCCGCTTCGCCAAGGACCTGCTGGGCGAGACGGGCGACGACCTGCCCATCGCCTGGGTCCACCGCAGCGACCGCTACGGCGAGAAGCTCGCCACCCCCGACACGTCGATCGCCGACCTCATCGGCGAGGTGGACCCGATCCGGGTGGCCGAGGGCCGGTACCTGTCGGACGAGCTGACCATCCACTACGGGCTCGTGCCGCGCCTCAACCGCGGCATCTTCGCCGTCAACGAGCTGCCCGACCTGGCCGAGCGGATCCAGGTCGGCCTCCTCAACGTGCTGGAGGAGCGCGACGTGCAGATCCGCGGCCACCGGGTGCGGCTGCCGCTCGACATCGTGCTGGTGGCCACGGCCAACCCCGAGGACTACACCAACCGCGGCCGTATCATCACCCCGCTGAAGGACCGCTTCGGGGCCCAGATCCGCACCCACTACCCGCCGGACGCGGCCACCGAGCTGCGCATCGCCGAGCTCGAGGCCGACCTGCCCGGGCGGACCGCCGGCACGGCCGGCACGGTCGGCGCCCCCCGGGTCGAGGTGCCGCAGTTCATGGCCGAGGTGGTGGCCGAGCTGAGCCAGCTGGCCCGGGAGAGCCCCCACCTCAACCAGCGGTCGGGTGTCTCGGTCCGCCTCACCATCGCCAACTACGAGACCCTGGTGGCCAACGCCACCCGCCGGGCCCTGCGCAACGGCGAGGCCGAGGCCGTGCCGCGCATCTCGGACCTGCAGTCGCTCATCTCGTCCACCCAGGGCAAGGTGGAGATCGAGACGCTGGAGGAGGGCCGGGACGAGATCATCCTCGCCCAGCTGCTGTCGGCCGCCGTGCTGCTGGTGTTCCGGCGGCGGGTGCACCTGGCCGAGCCGCAGGCCGTGGTGGGCGCCTTCACCGAGGACACCGTCGTCCACGCCGGTGACGACCTGCCGGCCACGGCCTACGCCGCCACCCTCGAGCTGGTGCCGGCGCTGTCGGCGCCCGTGCTGGCGCTGACCGGCGGCTCGGAGGATCCGGCCATGGTGGCCAGCGCCACCGAGTTCATCCTGGAGGGGCTGCACCTCACCAAGCGCCTCAACAAGGAGGCGGCCGGCACGCGCGCCACCTACCGGGGCCGCGGGTGACCTGGCGGTTCGACTACCGGCGGTGGGACGGCTCCCAGGAGTCGTCGGTCGACGACGCCGACGCGGTCCTGAAGCAGCTGACCGACGACCTGCTGGCCAACGGCGACCTGCACGAGGCGCTGCAGCGGATGCTCAACCGCGGGTGGCAGACGCCCGACGGCGACAGGGTGGACGGGCTGCGCGAGCTGCTCAACCAGCTCCGCGCCGAGCGCGAGGAACTGCTCGAGCAGGGCGACCTGGGCGGGGCCTTCGCCGAGATCGCCCAGGAGCTCCAGGAGGTCGTGCGCGAAGAGCGGCTCGGCATCGAGCAGCTCGAGTCCGACGCCCGCGACTCGGGCGACCAGCGCCGCCAGGAGGTGACCGACCAGGTCGCCACCGAGCGGCGGATGCAGCTGGACCTCCTGCCCGACGACCTGTCCGGCCAGGTGCGCAGCCTGCAGAACTACGAGTTCACGTCGTCGGAGGCCCGGGAGCACTTCGAGGAACTGATGGAGCGGCTGCGCGAGGAGGTGACCCGGACCTACTTCGAGGAGATGTCGGAGGCCCTGGCCAACCCCGACCCGGCCCAGCTCGAGCACATGCGGCAGGCCTTCGACGCCCTCAACCGGATGATCGAGCAGCGCGAGGCCGGCGAGGAGATCGATCCCAGCTTCGAGTCGTTCATGGAGCAGTTCGGCGACCTCTTCCCCGGGAACCCGGCGGACCTCGACGAGCTGCTGGAGCAGCTGGCCGCCCGGATGGCGGCGGCCCAGGCCATGTGGAACTCGATGTCGCCGGAGCAGCGGGCCCAGCTGCAGGGGCTGGCCGAGTCGTTGCTCGAGGACATGGACCTGCGGTGGCAGGTCGACCGGCTGGCCCAGAACCTGCAGCAGGCCTTCCCCGACGCGGGGTGGGAGAACCGCTTCCGGTTCCGGGGCGACGACCCGATGGGCATGGGCGAGGCGACCGACGCGGCGGCCCGGCTGCGCGACCTCGACGAGCTGGAGGGGTTCCTGCGGTCGGCCAACTCACCGGCCGCCCTGTCCGAGGTCGACCTGGACAAGGTGGCCCGGTCGATGGGCGAGGACGCGGCCCGGTCGATCGACCGCCTGGCCAAGCTGGCCCGGCAGCTCGAGGAGGCGGGCCTCATCGACCAGCGCGAGGGCCGCTACGAGCTGACGGCAAAGGGCACCCGCCGGATCGGCCAGCAGGCGCTGTCCGACCTGTTCGGCCAGCTCACCAAGGATCGGGTCGGCAACCACGCCACCACCTGGACGGGCACCGGCCACGACCGCGAGGAGACGTCGAAGCCCTACGAGTACGGCGACCCGTTCAACCTCGACCTGTCCCGTACCGTGCACAACGCCGTGCGTCGGGCCGGCAGCGGCGTGCCGGTGCAGCTGCACCCTGACGACTTCGAGGTGGTCGAGACCGAGTCGCTGACCCGTTCGGCGACCGTCCTGCTGCTCGACCTGTCGCTGTCGATGCCCATGCGCGACAACTTCGTCCCGGCCAAGAAGATGGCCATGGCCCTCCACACGCTGATCAGCACGCGCTTCCCGCGCGACTACCTGGGCCTGGTCGGGTTCTCCGAGGTGGCCCGCGAGATCGAGCCCGAGGACCTGCCCACCGTCAGCTGGGACTACGTCTACGGGACGAACCTGCAGCACGGGCTGATCCTGGCCCGCAAGATGCTGGCCCACCAGCAGGGCACCAAGCAGATCATCCTGGTGACCGACGGCGAGCCGACGGCCCACATCGTGCCCGTCAGCGGCGGGCTCGACTACTTCGTCGACTTCAACTACCCGCCCATCCCCGAGACCCTGGAGCTGACGCTGGCCGAGGTGATGCGCTGCACGAAGGCGAACATCACCATCAACACCTTCCTGCTCGACCCCGACCGGGGCCTGTGGGGCTTCGTCGACCAGCTGTCGCGTATCAACCGGGGCCGGACGTTCGCCACCACGCCGGGCGAGCTCGGCGACTACGTGCTGGTCGACTTCCTCAACCACAAGACGGCGGTGCGCTCCCGGGGTCGCCGGGCCGGCTGAGCACGGCAGCCGACCGGTCGTCCGACGGGTTGGTGCGACGAGTGGTGCGACGGTCGACGTCGCCCGGGGTGTGCCGGACGGTCGTGGTGGTCCGATTGCCACAAAGGGAGCGCCCCGCATTGCGCCAATCCGGAGCCCCGATTTTCCGCTGACGGTCGCCGTCCGGGTGCAACGCCCGGTGCCTGGCGCGAGCGTGGCCCGGCGGCAGACGCGCCGTCGCACCCGGAACATTTTTCTTGCGTTTCCGGCCGCGATGGTGAAGGATTACAGACCTGTAGTTACATCCGTGCTATGCGGCTTCACGTGAAGGCGCATGGATGAGTGGGAGGGAGGTCTGGCGATGGACATGGTGTCACTGATGTATGGGCCCCAGGAACGTACATGGCAGACCAAAGCGAACTGCATGGGGGTCGATCCCGACCTCTTCTTTCCTGAGCGGGGTGCGTCCACCCGTGAGGCGAAAGAGGTGTGCCGTGGTTGCGTCGTGCGCGAGGACTGCCTCGAGTACGCACTGGCCAACGGCGAGAAGTTCGGCATCTGGGGCGGACTGTCGGAGCGTGAGCGCCGGCGGCTGCGCCGTCAGCGGGCGATGCAGCGTCGGGCGGCCACCGCCTCCTGACGCGAACGCACTCCGAGGGCCGGCCGGCGGACGGTCAGCTCCGGGTGCTCCGGCGGAATTCGATGGTGTCCTCGGCCCGTAGGCCGAGCTCCGCCCATCGTCGGTCCGGCACGGCGGCCAGTGCGGACCCCGGGACGAGGCCGACCAGCTCGCCCCGCCACACGCGGCACCGCCGGCCGGCGGCAGCTCGGGCGACGGCGTCGTAGACGTCGACCAGGCCGACCGCCTCCGGGTCGACCACGTTGCAGCTGACCTGGGCACCACCGTCGACCGCCAGGCCGAGGGTGCGGAGGCCCGGGCGGCGCAGCTCCGAGGCGAGGGACCTGGCCACGGCCACCACCTCGTCGTCGTCGGGACGGTCCGGTCCGGGCTCGGCCCGGATCCACACGTTGTAGGCGATGAGGACGTGCCGGGCGCCGACCGCGCAGGCACCGGCCGTCGGGTGAGGCGCCGCCGGCCCGGTGTCGGGGGCGAGCGCCGTGAAGGCCTGCCGGCGCACGTCGGGCAGGGTGCGCTCCGGTCCGTAGCGGAAGCAGGGCACCCCGAGCGAGACGCCCAGCCAGTCGGCGAACCTGTCGCGGGCGGCCAGCACGTCCGACCACGCGGCCTCCGCCCCGACGGCGTCGTCGGGGTCGGTCAGCGGGACGAAGGGCACGACGTCCACCGCGCCCAGGCGGGGGTGCACCCCCCGGTGGGTGCGCAGGTCGATGGTCTCGACGGCGGCTCCGGCCACGGAGCGGGCGGCCGCCTCGACCTCGGGCAGGGTGCCGGCGAGGGTCAGGACCGAGCGGTGGTGCTCGGCGTCGCTGTGGACGTCCAGGAGGGCGGCGCCGCCGGCGGTGGCCACGGTGCCGATGACGACCGGGTCACGCCCCTCACTGATGTTGATGACGCATTCGGCCGCGGGGTCGGCGGGCGTGGCGCCCGTGGGGGCGCCGGCCGGCGGCACGGGGACGGTCAGGCGCCGGCGCCGACGACGCTCAGGCCCACCCGGCGGCGGCGCAGGATGCGGCGGCGCTCGCGCTCGGACTTGCCGCCCCACACGCCGTGGTCGACGCGCTCGGCCAGGGCGTACTCGAGGCAGGCCTCGGCCACGGGGCAGTCGGCACAGATGCGCTGGGCCTCCTGCACGCCGACGCCGTCACTCGGGAAGAAGAGGGACGGCGACAGGTCCTTGCACTTCCCCACTTCCATCCAGTCCGTGTCCATGGATCCTCCAGATCCTCGGGGCCGCTCGATGTCCGCCCGGGGCCCCAGGCCCCTGAGTCCACCGGTTGTCCGTTGCCCTGCCAGTGTCGCGCCCGCGGATCGGCCGGGATACGGAATCCGGCGGATCTGCGGGATTCCTCATCGGATTCTTATCTGTGACCTGGGCCTTCTTAGGAAGTCGTCGGCGGCCGGTGCCGGAAGGGCCGCGTCGGTGCCCTCCGCCACCCGGCTGGGCCTCACCCGGACGGGGGCCGGACCACCCACCGGTCGGCGGTAGGATCTCGGGAGCGCCGTCCCAGGAGGAACCACTGCCATGACCCCGGTCACCGATGACCCGATCCTCCCCGAGGAGGATGCCGAGCCGCAGCCGCCGGTCGGCCACGTCCGGATCGTCTACCTCGGCCCGGTCGCCCCGCACTGGGAGGTCCGCTCCGACTTCGGCGATCCCGCGCTGATCGAGGAATTCCGCCGCCGGAGCAACGCCCGCCTGGTGCTCCTGCCGCCCCACGACCCGCAGTACCGCCGCAACCGCGAGCGGGTCATCCGGGACGCCGAGCGCGAGAACATCCTGATCGAGTGGGACCTCGGGCTGCCCGAGGAGGAGACGACCGCTCCCGCCGCCGAGGCGGAGGCCACCGCGACCACGGGCGACGCCACCGCCTGACCGGCCCGTCCGACCGGCCCGACCGACCGGTTCAGTCGGTCGGGGAGTCCAGACCAGGCAGGTCGATGCGCTCGAGCCACAGGCCGGGCGCGTCCACCTCCGACGGGGTGGGCAGGTTCCGCACCGGCTCCCACAGTCGGGCCAGCGCGCCGTCGCCGGCCCGCTCGACCACGCCGGCCACGAAGGTCCGCCCCCGGTCGACCTGGGTCTGCTCGAGGTCGAGCCCGAACAGCGCGCCAGCCGCCTCCTCGCCCTTGCCGCGCTCGGTGCGGCGCCGGTACCAGGCCTCGGCCAGTTGTGCGTGGGAGCCGACCAGCTTGGCGCCGACCTGGGTGGCGACGTGGTCGGCATAGGCGTCGACCACCACGGCCAGTGACGTCAGCTGGTCCGAGGTGCGCCGGCTCTCGGGGGTGAGCAGGTCGCCCAACAGGGCCTCGGGGTCGCCGAACATGCCCTGCAGCGACTCGAGGTCCATGCCGGTGCCCGACATGGGGTCGGCACCCTCGCCGGACATGAGGCCGCGCAGCTTGCCCGCCATGTCCTGCTGGGCGGCCGCCTGGGACGCGGCCAGGGCCAGCAGCAGCTCCTCCAGATGGGCCCGGACGGCCGGCCGGCTGAGCACGGTGTTCGAGGCCAGCTCGCGTGCGCACACCCAGAGCAGCGCCTCCTCCTCGGGCAGGCTCCAGTCGGAGGCGAACTCGGCGATGTTGGCCGTCACCAGCAGGAGCTCGTCCGACGGCGCCCACGGGACGGCCAGCGGGTACTGCCCGAGCGTGCGCTGGGCCAGGTGGCCGACGACCGAGCCGGTCTGCAGGCCGACGAACATCGGCCCGATGGCCGAGGCCCACTGCCCGAGCATGGCGGCCATGCCGCCCGTCGGGTCGTCGCCCAGGGGGTCGAGGCCGGCCGGACCGGTGGGGGCCGGCACGGGGTCGGCGCCGGGGGGCGGGGGTGCGGCCAGTGCGGCCAGCACCGGGCGCCACGACTCGAGGGCCCGCACCGTCCAGTCGCCGCGCCCGACGGGCACGCAGGTGAGGCGGCGTCCGTCGGGGGTGACCGGCATGCCGGTGGCTTCCATGACGTTGAGCTCGGCCACCCGCGACAGCTGCTCCACCTGGATGCGCTGGAGGGGCTCCACGTTCGGCTCCGGCGTTCCGCCGGTGGCCACGTTGAGGGCGAAGGACCGCGTCATCTCCCACTGGTCGGGCCCGTTCGACCCGAGCATGTTCATCAGGTCGCCGAGCAGTGACTGGAACGGGTTGGCCGCGTCCCCGGGGTCGGGCGGTGTCATGGGGTCCATGCTACGGCGGCCCACCCCGCCACGGGACGGCGGGCAGGCCGTCAGGCGGCGAGGACGGCGATGGTGTTGAACGAGCCGGTACCACGGTCGACGGTCACCCGGATCTCCGATCCGGGCGGGTCGCCGTAGAGGCGGGTGGCCAGCTCGGCCACCGACCGCACGGCGTGGCCGTCCACCCCGACCAGCACGTCGCCGGGCTCGAGGCCGGCCTGGGCGGCCGCCCCGCCGGCCGCCACGGTGCGCACCTGCGCCCCGGCCCGGCCGGGCGCCCCGGTCATATCGGCCACGCCGACCCCCAGTGAGCCGTGGGCGACCCAGCCGTGGCTGACGATCTGGTCGGCCACGTCGCGGACCAGCTCGGCGGGCAGGAACATCGAGGTGCGGCTGCGCCCCGACCCCGACACCGCGTCGAGGATGCCCGAGACGGCCCCGGTGGTGTCGACCAGCGGGCTGCCGAGGTCGCCGGTGGACAGCGGCGCCTCCACCCCGGTGGCGCAGAAGCCCGAACCCTGCAGCGAGTCGGCGGCCACCCCGGCGAAGACCACGGTGCCGGCGTAGAGGCGCACCGTCGGCGTCGTCCCGTGGCCCGTACCGCGCTCCTCGGCCTCGGCGACGGCCACCGACCCGGTCGAGGGGTCGGACGTGGAGAAGGTGGCCGGCGGCAGGTCGTCGTCGACCCGCAGCACGGTGATCCCGGTGGTGGCGTCGGTGCCCACCAGGGACGCCGCGGCCCGGGTGCCGTTCGGCTCGACGACGGTGATGCGGCGGGCCCCGGCCAGGGTGGGCTGCAGGGCGACCACGATCCCACCGGCCTCGGCCACGACGCCGGTGCCGACGGTGGTGCTGCCCGCCCGTCGGACCAGCAGGGCCACGGTGGAGTCGTGGGTCGACTCGGCCACGGCGGCGATCCGGCTGGTGGTGGTGAGGCTGCTGAGGTCGACCTCGGTGGTCGGGACGCCGCTGACCCACGACCGGCCGGCGGACTCGGGCGTCCCGTCGGTGGTCACCACGACCATCCCGACCACGACCACGGTGATGGCGACACAGGCGGCCAGGCCGCCGATGACCCAGCGGCCACCGCCGGGGCGGACGGGCTGCAGCGGGGCCGCCGGGGGGCCGGCGGCGGTGCGGGCCGCGGCGCGCTCGGACGGGTGGAGCCACAGGCGGTCGTCCTGGGGGACCCAGCCCCGCAGGGGGCCGTCCTCGTCGCCGTCGTCGACGGACGCGTCCAGGTCGTCCGGTGGTTCCCCGTGCACGGAGCGAAGGTTACCGACCACCGGGTCCGATGTGACGGCGCGCCGGGCGGCGCGCCCGCACGTCGGCGTGCTGCCCTGGCGTGGGGCCGTCCGGGCCGCCCTACGATGACGGGGTGGCCCGGGACCTCGCGATCGACCTCGGGACCTCCAACACCCAGGTGTTCGCCAAGGGCAAGGGGGTCATCCTGGAGGAGCCGACCGTCATCGCCCTCAACACCCGCACCCACGAGGTGCTGGCCGTGGGCGACGAGGCCCTCCAGCTGATCGGCCGCACGCCCGGCTACATCGTGGCCGTCCGTCCGTTGCGCGAGGGCGCCATCACCGACTTCGACATCACCGAGCGCACCGTCCGGCTGCTGCTGCGGCGGGCCGGCGTCACCAAGTTCAACCGACCCCGGGTCCTCATCTGCGTGCCGTCGGCCATCACCTCGGTGGAGCGACGGGCCGTGAAGGAGGCGACCCGCCGGGCCGGCGCGGCCGCCGCCCACCTCATCGAGCAGCCCATGGCCGCGGCCATCGGCGCCGGCCTCGACATCCACGAGCCGGTCGGCAGCATGGTGGTGGACGTCGGGGGCGGCACCACCGAGACGGCGGTCATCTCGCTGGGCGGGATCGTGGCCTACCGGGCCGTCCGCTGCGGCGGCTACGACATGGACGCGGCCATCCAGGAGTACGTCCGCCAGAAGCACGGCGTGGCCATCAGCGACCGGACCGGCGAGGAGCTGAAGATCGCCATCGGGTCGGCCCTGCCCCTGGACGAGGAGCTGCGGGCCGAGGTGAAGGGCCGGGAGGTCACCTCCGGCGAGCCCCGCACCGTCGTGCTGACCGGCGAGGAGATCCGCTTCGCCCTGTCCGAACAGGTCGAGATCGTGGTCGACACGGTGCTCGGCTGCCTGGCCGACGCCCCGCCCGAGCTAGCCCAGGACATCATCTACGAGGGCATCCACCTGGTCGGCGGCGGGTCGCAGCTGCGCGGCCTGTCCGAGCGCCTGGCCGCCGCCACCGAGGTGCCCGTGCACGTGGTGGCCGACCCGCTCGAGTGTGTGGTCCGGGGGGCCGGGCTCTGCCTGGAGTCGTTCGAGAGCCTGCGCCCGATCTTCGCCGCCGCCGAGCTCTGAGCCGCCGGGCCGGGTCCGCCGGCGCCGGTCGAGTTCAGTCGACGGCCAGCAGGTCCTCGGCCACCTGACGGACCTGCCAGTCGCGGTCCTCCAGGCAGCGGTGGAGGGCGGCCTCGACCGCCGGTCCGTCGAAGGCGGCCAGCGCCACCGCCGCCCGCCGGCGCACGGCCGGCTTGTCGTCGAGCGCGGCCAGCACGGCGTCGAGCCCGGCGCGGTTGCCGATGGCACCCAGCGCGGCCACCGCCGCCTCGCGACAGAGGGGGTCGGGGTGGCCGCCCTCGAGGGGGACCAGTGCCGCCAGCGCGCCGACCGCCTCTTCCTCCTCCCGTTCGCCGAGCGCCCACGCCGTCATCTCCACCACCGAGGGATCGGGATCGGCGAGCAGCGCCGCCACCTCGACGGTGGGGCGGCCGGCGGCCAGCTCGGCGGCCCGCCGCCGGACGGTCGGGTCGGGGTCGGCCAGGGCGGCCGCGAGCTCGGCGTCGCGCAGGTCGCCGAGGCGCTCGAGGGCGCCGAGGGCGGTGGACCGCACGATCGGGGCAGGGTCGGCGAGCGCCGTCCGGGCGGTGGCGGCGTCGCCCACGTGCCCGGCGACGGCCACCCGGCGCCGGCGCTCGGTGACGTCGCCGTCCTCCCGTTCCGTGGCAGGCTGCACGGCACCACTATGACCGACGACGAGCACCCGACCACACCGGACGCACGGGAGGCACGGGGCCAGGCGGTAGGTCGCCCCATCCCCTCCGCCCCGGGCGCCCCCGGCCCCACGCCGCCGCCCGTCCCACCGGCCGGGTTCCGGGTGATCGAGGGCACGGGCCCGGATGAGGACGAGATCGTCCGACCGGCGCCGGCACGGCAGCGGCACACGGTCCGCTGGATCGTCTGGGGCGTGGCCTTCGCCGTGGTGATCGGTGTCTTCGTGGCCTCGCGGATCAACCTGAACTACTACGCCATCCAGCCCGGCACCGCGCAGTCCGTGCAGCCGTTCATCACCGTCCCGCCGTCCAAGGGGCACCCGGTGGCCGACCCGGTGCTGCTCACCGACGTGGAGGAGGCGCGGGTGACCGCCCTCAGCTACCTCTTGTTCAAGCTGCAGTCGGACACCGCCCTCTACTCGGTGCCGTCCGTGACCGGCGGCGTGTCGCCCGCCGAGCTCGACGCCCAGGGCGCCCTGCAGATGTCCCAGGCGGAGACGGCGGCCAAGGTGGCTTCGCTCCGCCACCTCGGCTACCAGGTGCCCGGCACCCCCGCCGGCGCCGTGATCGCCGGGACGTTCCCGGGCACCCCGGCCTACGGGGTCCTCCAGGTCGGCGACGTGGTGACCGCCGTCAACGGCAAGGTGACACCCAGCGCCGACGCTCTCACCACCGCCCTGAGCGCCTACACGTCCGGACAGACGGTCACGTTCACGGTGAAGGCCAAGGGCACCGGGGAGCCCCATCCCGTCCCGATCACCCTGCGGCGGACGGTCATCGAGGTCGACGGGGCCCGGGTGGCGGTCACGGTGGGGATCGAGCCCCAGGACCAGGTCGACTACACCTATCCCTTCCCCGTCTCCATCAACGTGGTCAACATCGGTGGGCCGTCGGCCGGTCTGGCCATGACCCTCGGGGTGATCGACACCCTGAGCGGCGGCCACCTGACCGGCGGCCTCAAGGTGGCGGCCACCGGCACGATGGACGCCTCGGGCAACGTGGGCGACGTGGGCGGCGTGGCGCAGAAGACGGTGGCCGTCGAGAACGCCGGCGCCACCATCTTCCTGGTGCCGCCCCAGGAGTACGGGGCGGCCAAGTCGAAGGACCGTCCCGGCCTCAAGATCTACGCCGTCTCGACGCTCGACCAGGCCCTGCGCGTGCTGGCCGCCAACGGCGGGCACGTCCCGGCCGGCGCCACCACGGCTACGTCCAGCACGCCCGCGGGATGAGCCGATCGCGCGGGCCGCAGTCGTAGGCTCTCCCCATGCCCGAGGACCGTCGCCTGACCATCACCTCGTCTCCCCACCTGGCCCCTGACGACGTCGCCCGGCACACGTTCGCGTCGGTCCGGCGGGGCTTCGACCCGGCCGAGGTGCGCGACTACCTGGAGTCGCTGGCCGCTGGCCTGCGCGGCCTGGCCGAGCACGAGCAGGAGCTGCGGGCCGCCCTCGACGCGGCCGAGGAACGGGCGGCCAACCCCGTCATCGACGACGCCATGCTGACCGCGGCGGTCGGCAAGGAGACGGCCCGGGTCCTCCAGAGCGCCCATGACGCCGCCGGCGAGATGGTCGCCAACGCCACCGCGGAGTCCGAGCGGCTGGTGGCGGAGGCGCGGGCCGAGTCCGAGCGCCTGGTGCGCGAGGCGACCGAGGTCAACCAGCAGGCCCAGGGGCGTGCCGACGCGTTGCTGGCCGAGCGCACGGCCGAGGCGGAGACCGCGGCCGCCGCCCTGCAGGAGCGGACGGAACAGCAGGTGGCGGCCGCACTGGAGAAGGTGCGGACCGACGCCGAGGAGCTGACCGAGCGGGCCCGGGCCGAGGGCCGGGTCATGGTGGAGGAGGCGCAGCAGCTGCGGGCCCGGGTGCTGGCCGACCTGTCGCGCCGGCGCAAGGTGCTCCACGCCCAGATCGAGCAGCTCCGGGCCGGGCGCGAGCGCCTGGCCGAGACCATCACCGACGTGCGGCAGGCGGTCGACGCCATCGCCGACGACCTGTTCAACGCCGAGAACGAGGCCCGGCTGGCCGCCGAGGTGGCCGGGCGGGAGCTGGCCGGCCGCAGTGAGGAGCAGACGCCGGAGGAGCTCGCTGCAGCGTTGCTGGCCGAGGAGGCCGCCGCCCAGGTCGAGTCGGCCGAGGTCGGCGGCACGCCCGCCGACACCGACGCCGACGGGACGGTGTCCGACGGGGCCGCCTCCGAGAAGGTCGACGCCCTCTTCGCCCGCCTCCGGGCCGCCCAGGGCGACGAGAACCCCGAGGCCGCGCCTGCCCCGGAGGCCGCACCCGCCCCGCAGGCCGCGACGACCGGGTCCGATGCGACGACCGGGGCCGAGCCGGACGGAGCCGACGAGCCGATCGACGCCGGCAACGCAACGGCGGACGCCGCCGGGGCCGAACAGGACGCCGAGGGCGGCGACGAGGGGGCCGACGGCCCGCCCGAGGCGCGCCACCCGCTGGCCGTCCAGCGCGACGAGCTGATCGCCCCCGTCGTGACGGCCCTGTCCCGCCGACTGAAGCGGGCCCTGCAGGACAGTCAGAACGACCTGCTCGACAAGCTGCGGGCCAAGGGCACCTCGTGGTCGACCGACCTCCTGCCCGACGAGACGGAGCACGTGGACTCGCTGGCCACCGCCGCGCTGCCGATGCTGGAGGAGGCGGGCGCCGCCGGTGCGACCCTGGCCGGCGGGTCCGGCGACGGGCCGACCCCCGACGCACTCCTGGGCATCGCCCACGAGCTGGCCGAGTCCATCGTGCTGCCCCTGCGCCGCCGGCTGGCCGAGCCCGACGACCTCGGCGATGCCGAGGAGGCGGTGGTGACCGAGCACGTCGGCTCCGCCTTCCGCGAGTGGAAGGGCGAGCGCATCGAAGGACTGGCGGGGGACCACGTGGTCGCCGCCGTCTCGCTCGGGACGCTGGCCGCGGTGGGGAAGGGCGACGCCCGGGTCGAGTGGCTGGCCGTCGCCGCGGCCGGAGGGACGCCGTGTCCCGACTGCGAGGACAACGGGCTCAGCGGGGCCCAGGCGCCGGGTGAGGAGTTCCCGACCGGGCACCCGCACCCGCCGGCCCACCCGGGCTGTCGATGCCTGCTCGCTCCGGCCACCCCCTAGGCTGCCTCCGTGCGCACTCCGAGTGACATGCCCGCGGCCACGCGTCCGAGGTCCCACCGGGGCCGCCGGTGGATCATCGCCGCGGTGGTGCTGCTGGTCATCCTGTTCGCCTCACTCCACACGTTCGCCGTCTTCTACACCGACGCGCTGTGGTTCTCCTCGGTCAACCTCCACTCGGTGTGGGTGAAGCTCTTCGAGATCAAGGTCGGCCTGATGCTGGCCTTCAGCGCCATCTTCGCCGTGCTGCTCCTGGTCAGCCTGCTGGTGGCCGAGCGCCTCGCCCCGAAGGGCCCGTCCATCGACGCCGAGGACGAGTTCGTCAAGCGCTACCGGGAGGTCATCGGCCCCTACGCACGCTGGCTACGGGCGGTCGTCGTGGTCGTCCTCTCCCTCATCGTCGGGTCACAGGCGCTCGGGCAGTGGCAGAACTGGATCCTGTTCCGCAACAGCACGCCCTTCCACGCCACCGATCCCCAGTTCCACCGCAACGTCGGCTACTTCGTCTTCACCCTGCCGTTCCAGCAGTTCGTCATCCACTGGACCCTGGTCGCCCTGGTGGTGGTGCTGCTCGTGACCGCGCTCAGCCACTACCTGAACGGCGGCATCCGGATGCAGGGCCCGCGGCCCCGGGTCCGCCCGGCCGTCAAGGCGCACCTGTCGGTCATCCTCGGGCTCATCGCCCTGACCAAGGCGGTGGGCTACTACCTGGCCCGGTTCAACCTGGACCTGTCGTCCAACGGCTACGTGCAGGGCGCCGGGTACACCGACGTCCACGCCCGGCTGCCCGCCCTCGAGCTCCTCATCCTGGTGTCGGTGGCCGCTGCCGCGCTGCTCATCTACAACATCCGCCGCCAGGGCTGGGCCCTGCCCATCCTGGGTGTGGGCCTGTGGTTCCTGGTGGCGCTGACCGCCGGCACCATCTACCCGGCCGCCGTCCAGGCTCTCAAGGTGAACCCTGCCCAGAACACCCTCGAGCGCCCGTACATCCAGCGCAACATCGACGCCACCCGGGCGGCCATGGGGATCCAGCACGTCACCAGCCAGCCCTACGCGGCGTCGTCGACGCTGACCGCCGCACAGCTGCAGGCCGACTCCGGCACCCTGTCCAACGTGCGGTTGTGGGACCCACTCGAGACACAGCCCACCTACGACAAGCAGCAGGACACCCGCTCCTACTACCAGTTCAACAGCCTGGCGGTCGACCGCTACTCGGTCAACGGCCAGGAGACGCCGGCCGTGGTCGGCGTGCGTGAGATCAACGACCAGGACCTGCCCTCGACCTCCTGGGTGAACACCACCCTCCAGTACACCCACGGCTACGGGATGATCGTGTCGCCGGCCAACGTGGCGACCTCGTCGGGCTCGCCGCAGTTCGGGGTGGGCAACGTGCCGCCGACGTCGACGGAGGGACTGCCCACCATCGTCCAGCCGTCGGTCTACTTCGGCCTCAACAACACCGGCTACGTGGTGGCCAACACCAAGCAGCCCGAGATCGACTACCAGACCGCGGCGGGCCAGAACGTCGAGGTCCACTACCAGGGCGACGGCGGCGTCCAGCTGTCCTCCTTCTTCAAGCAGGTGATGTTCGCCGTCCGCTTCAATGACATCAACCTGTTGATCTCCAGTCAGATCACCAACGACTCCCGCCTCATGTTCGACCGGGGCGTGCAGGCCCGGGTGTCCAAGGCGGCGCCGTTCCTGAACCTCGACGCCGATCCCTACCCGGTGCTGATCGGGGGCCACATCGACTGGGTGCAGGACGCCTACACCACGTCGGACAACTACCCCTACGCGCAGAACGCCGACAACGGGGCGGTGGCCCAGGGGAGCGGCCTGAGCGGCAACTTCAACTACGTGCGCAACTCGGTCAAGGTGCTCATCGACGCCTACACGGGCAAGATGACCTTCTACGTGATGGACCCGGGCGACCCGATCATCCAGACCTACGAGAAGGCCTTCCCGGGGATGTTCACGCCGTCGTCGAAGATGTCGCCGGAATTGCGGGCGCACCTGCGCTACCCCGAGGACATCTTCACGGTGCAGGCCACGATGTACGGCAAGTACCACATCGTCAAGGCCGCCAACTTCTACAGCGCCGCCGACGCCTGGACGCTGTCACCCGACCCCGGAGCCGGCTCGCCCAGCCAGGCGCTGGCCACCACCCAGACCGTCAACGCCCAGGGTCAGGTCGTGTCGACCGGGCAGCTGGTCCGGATGTCGCCGATCTACCAGGTCATGCGGATCCCGGGGGAGACGACGCAGTCGTTCAACCTGATCGACGCCCTGGTGCCGGTGTCGTCCGGCAGTCAGATCCAGACGCTGTCCGGGTTCATGATGGCCGGGTCCGACCCCGGTCACTACGGGCAGCTGCAGATGTTCGTGACGCCACGGGACAACCCTGTCAACGGACCAGCCATCGTGGCGGCCAAGATCAGCGCCACACCGGGCGTGTCGAGCCAGATCTCCCTGCTCAACCAGAACGGCTCGTCGGTGCTGCTCGGCAACGTGCTGATGATTCCGGTAGCCAACGCCATCCTCTACGTGCAGCCCGTCTACGTCGAGTCGTCGCGGAACCCGGTCCCCCTGCTGCAGCGGGTGATCACCGTGTACGGCAACCAGCCGGCGGCCATCGGCAACAGCCTCTCGGCGTCGTTGACCCAGCTGTTCAGCGCGCCGGTCCAGGCCAGTCCGACGACCGGTGGATCGTCGACGTCGCTGTCGCCGGCGGCCCAGGCGCTGCTGGCCCAGGCGCAGAGTGCGTACACCCAGGCCCAGGCCGATCTCAAGGCGGGGAACCTGGCCGCCTACCAGGCCGACATCAACAACATGGAGTCGTACCTGCAGCAGGTCCAGGCCCTGACCGGGGGACCGGTGGCGAGCACCACCACGACCACCACGACCACCCCGGCCCAGGCGGCCGCCACCGGCCTCAGCAACTGACCGGGGCCGGCCGGCGGCACGCGGGCGTCCACGAGTCGAAGCTGCTGGTTGGGCCCAACCGGAGCGGGGCGGCTGGACGGCCCCCCTCGGAGGGGTGGTACCCTGTCCCTCCACGACGCGGGGTGGAGCAGTCTGGTAGCTCGTCGGGCTCATAACCCGAAGGTCGGAGGTTCAAATCCTCCCCCCGCCACCAAGAGATGTTCTCGGAAGTCCGGGGACATCGATTGCGGAAGTCCCGGTTTCTTGGCCCCCAGGGCCCGGAAGCCGGGACTTCTGCGGTTCCGGGCCAGATCCGCGCGGTCGACGCTTCCGCACGCGCATCCCGACGCGACGACGCGCCCCGGCGGGTCGGATCGACCGGCAGGAGACGCGTTGAAGCAGGGCCCGGAGGCCCTGCGGTTCCCGGTGGACCGGGATGGGGTCAGGTCGGGACTACGGCCCGGACCGGCGTGGCGGCGTGGAGCTCAGCTACATCGACGCCAACAACAACACCACCTACGACCCCAACAACGTCGAGAACGCCACGATCAGCGTCTCGCCGAGCGACCCGTCCGAGGGCTGCTGACCCAACTCCGTGAGCCTCCGTGGGTGTCGGCCTGCGCCAGGGTGGTCACTGCGTCCGCCGGCACTTTGCCGCCGCCTCTGGGGTCCGGTGGTTCACCGGACAGGTCCCGTGGTGGTAGACGGTCGCACGCGATGCCGTCCGGCGCTTGGTGTTGAGGGAGCGCTCGACTGAGTACTTGGCGTTGCTGAGCGGATGCATGGCGTGCCGGACCTGCTTGACGCTCCGCGGTGTCACGGCCCGCTTGACCGCTCGGCCCGGGTGCGCCACTCGTCGAACCTTGCGAGGAATCAGCATCCGACTCAACATGCTCACCTCAGTACCCCCTGATCGCTGGTCGCCCACACCATAGGTGGAGGCTCCTGTTCCTGGGCCCCTCGCGAGGCGTGGTGGGTCGCTGAGACTCAGCCGGTTTAGTACGCCCCGGCAGTAGCCTTCGCTCCGTATGGCGGAACTGCTCCCATCGGACCCCACGACGATCGGCCTCTACCAACTGGTCGGCCGCATCGGCACGGGCGGCATGGGCGTCGTCTATCTGGTCGTCGGCCCCGACGGGAGCCAAGCGGCGCTGAAGTTGATCCGTGCCGAGCTCGCCGACGACCCAGCATTCCGGGCCCGCTTTCGACTGGAGGTCGAGGCCGGCCAGCGGGTCGGTGGGGTCTGCAACGCCAAGTACATCGCGGCGGACCTGGATGCCGAGCGTCCGTATCTCGTCACCGAGTACGTGCCGGGTGGGAACTTGGCCGACTTCGTAGCCGCCAACGGCCCACTGCCGGGGGACCAGGCGGTGAGCCTGGCCGTGGGGTTGGCCGAGGCACTCGTGGCCATGAGCTCGGTGGGTGTCATCCACCGCGACCTCAAGCCATCGAACGTCCTCATGGGGGCGTCCGGCCCCAAGGTCGTCGACTTCGGGATCGTCCACGCCGCCGACGGTACTGCTCTCACGCAGACCGGACTGACGGTCGGCTCGCCGTCCTGGATGGCTCCCGAGCAGGCGGTCGGACAGGGCGGGTCGGCGGCGACGGACGTGTTCTCTTGGGGAGCCACCGTGGCCTTCGCCGCCACCGGTCGGTCGCCGTTCGGTGAAGGTCGGCCGGATGCGGTGCTGTACCGCGTCGTCCACGAACCGCCCGACCTCGCGGGACTGGACCCTCGCCTCGAGCCGCTTGTCCGCCAAGCGTTGGAGAAGAACCCTGTCCGCCGGCCGACGCCCGACGATCTGCTCCTCGGACTTGTCCGCACTGCCATGGCCGGCGTCGTGCCGGTGGGTGGAGCCGACGCCATGACGACAGCCGTGCTCGACCGCACCTGGCACCAAGGTGCGCCGCCCGCCCCTCCGCCGTTGCTCCCGCCCGCTTCGGGCGTCGGGCCACCAGCTCCCGATAAGGAGCCGGGGAGTCACCGCAACCTGTGGTGGCTCGGCGTAGCCGCGTTTGTCCTGGTCGCAGCCCTGATCGCCGGAGGGATCGTCCTGGCCGGCAAGTCCGACAACAAACAGGCGACGACCACGACGACCTCAACGGTGAGGTCGAACTCGACGACAAGACCCCCAGTCCCGACCACGACGCCAACAACATCCGCGCCGGCTGCCTCGTCCACGGTGTCCGCGCAGCTCTCGCAAGTTGTCTGCCCGACGTCCTACGGATTCCAGCCGAACAGCACGCCCAGCCTGCCGTCCACGGTCGCGAAGTCGATTCCTTCGAGCCTCGTCAGCCAGGTCGCCGTCTACACGGATGCTCAGGGGCAGATGCAGATCCTGGCTCCAACCGGTTGGGCGTGCACCGCATCCGTCGGAGCCGACGGCACCAGCGAACTCGGGGCCTACCCCGAAGGTCAGCCGAACCCACTGAACAACGGGAGCACCTCGACCTCCGAAGAGCAAGTCGTAGGCGGACAGACAAGCGCCTGCGCCGGCTGCCGGTACTCACAATCGACGCCGCTGTTCCCCGCCGCAGCGAGTCAGTGCGCCATCGACTACGCAGGCATCTCCTCTGCGTGTCCCGGTCCCTACCCGGGTGAGACGGTCGAGTCCATCGGTGACGGCATCGTCGGCTTCCTGGACCCACCAGGAGTCAAGGGCTCGGGTGCCGGCTCCGGTGGCACCTACCCGGCAAACGGCGTCGCCACCTACCACGGTGGTGGGAACGGAGACGAAGCGAGCTACATCGAGACGTGCACCCTCCCGGACAGCGACCACGCCCTGTGCACCGCGGCACTCGACGACTTCGTGCTCTCGTACGGCTCACTCTGAGGCCGGACGGCCGAGTTCGGGTACCTTCAGGGCTGTCACCAGGCAAGATGTCGCGCCCCACCGGTATGCTGAACTTGTGCTTAAGTTGGTTGCAATCAGCGCCGAGAGAGGCACTGTCGGACTTGCGGAGAGAGAGGAGCGCCGGTGACCCCCTTGCAACTGCCTGACCCGAAGGAGGACCGACTCGAGAGTTCGCCATTGTCGCTTGTCGTGTGCCAGGTCCGTCATGAGCCGGTGCCGGGGGTAGCCGACGCCCGCAGAATTCTCGACATCCAGGAGGTCTTGGGTGACAAGTACCCGAAGGTCGAACAGCGCCCCGGCATTGTGTCGGTTCCACTCGCCATAGGTGCACCTCCGTTGCCGACCGAGCAGCCGAGCGGTTGGCAGATGAAGTCAGAGGATGACAGCTGGGTCATCACCCTCGACCCCCAGTGGTTCGCCATCGAAACGTCGGCCTACGTGAGTTGGGTGGACTTCCGCTCGCGTATGGACCAATTGGTTTCGGCAGTGGTCCAGGTCCACGACCCGAACCTCGAAGCTCGAGTTGGGTTGCGCATGGTGGATGAGATTCAGCATCCCGAGGTGAAGTCGGCTCCCGATTGGCGCGGATGGATCCGCGATGAGTTGCTGGGCCCCATTGCGCACCCGGCATTCGGTGAGGCCATCAACGCCATTCAGCAGATGGTGGACCTGGACGCCGGGGACGGCAACCGCGTCACCTTTCGACACGGCACCGTGGCATTGGCACCGGGCAAGGGTTGGGTGTATCAGCTGGACCACGACTGCTATCGACAGACCGGCCGGCGACTCACCCATGAGGACCTTATGACTGGCGCTGACGAACTCCACCGAATCGCACTTCAGGTCTTCCAGGCTTCAATCACCGAAGCCCTCTATTCCTATCTGGCAGGAGCACGAGTTCAGTGACGGCGACGCTCGCCACTCGGTCACCGCGGGAACTCGTTGCGACCGAGCAGACGCCGCTGTCCGCCGCATGTGGTCGCGAGCCACGGTACCTGTGGTTGACATGCCGCCTCGCTGCGGTGGTCGATCTCATCGACGAATCCGTCACGCGGTATGGAACTTCAAGCACGCCCATCACTGGAAGTGGGCCAACGGACCTCATGGTGCGCGCATCCGAATTGCCGCCGCGGCCGGGGTTCGAAGGCGAAGGCACAACCCTCCGTTCTCGTGCTCTCGATGCCATCGGCGAGCTGCGTGCCGCGCTTACGGCAAGTGAGCGTGAAGTTGCGTCCTTCGCTGGCATCGACCGAAACACTGTTCGCTCGTGGCGCCTTGGTGAGCGCTCCCCGTATCCGGCCACCGTTCGTCGGCTGTTCGAGCTCCAAAGTGTGGTGCGAGTTGTCGATGCTCTCCAGTTCCCTGGGGGTGTGCGCGCTTGGCTGGCTGGAGCTGGCCCCGAGGGGGTTCCACGCCGAGAGATTCTCCAGGGCTCCGGGGGCATTGCCGCCCTCACCGCCGAACTGCGTCCAGCATTCTTCGAGCGTCCGACTCGCTCTTCGCTCCCTACCGGCGACGAACTCGACGCGCTCGATGCATTAGGTGGCGTCAGCACCTTGGCTGGGGACGAAGAGTTCAGTAGCGAACTCAGGCCAGGCACGTTCGACGAACCCGTCGTGCGCGCCCGCAAGGTTCCTTGAAGCGGTCGTGCACGACCACGAGATTCCGGAGCGGCCGAATTGGCCACCAGGCGTGCTGGATGCCGTCGCGCGGTTCCGTCAGGGCGACCTTGTTCGAGACCTTCCACTGTTCTACTGGGCAGATCCAGCTGTCCCTGTCCACGAGCGCACTCGGGCCTTCACCGAAGGGAGTGAAGGACCCGAGGTTGTGTCCTTTGCGGTGTCCGCACCGTTTGGGATGGTCACCACCCAAACTTGCGACCTCGCTCTAGAGGGAGGTGGGAAGCCAACAACCGCCTGGGTCCAGCTGGCCCCGGTGTTCAACGGCGAGGCACCACATCCGCTCGACCCGACCAAACACCTTCTACGTGGCGACGTCCGGAAGCTCGTGCGTGATGGGCGTGGCTCCCAGAACCTTCTTTACATCCCGGACGCACCCGATGACGGCTTCTGGTTCGCCGACCTCAGCTTCGAGGTGCCCGTGGAGCGTGGGTGGCTTGCTCGTCGGGACCGGATTGAAGGATTCGGCGATGAATCCAAACGAGAAGAGGTGGGACGGCGACTCGCGTGGTTGCGCTCTCGGCCGGCGCTCGATGGGCGGTTCGTGGGGGCTGTCCAAGTCCCCATCGTCAACGCTCTTCGCGAACTAAGGAAGGACGACACTGACGCCTACGACAACATGGCTCAAGTCGTTCTCGAGGTCGGCTTCGCCATGAATTCGCGGCTTGACGTCGGTGTGGCCAGACTTTGCGTGTTCCATGATGGTGCCACCGACGAGCAGCTCGAGTGGTGGCGAGACCTATGGACAACCGAGCTTCATCCTGGCGCTGAGGCCCACGGGTTCAACCTGCTACCCCTGCAAGTTGAAAGCATCTACGGACCGATGACGATTGCCGAGTACAGAAGCTTCACCCGGTTGCCCCTCACCACCATCTCGCCGTATCCGGAGTGGTTCGGTGCTGACCCCACTGAAACGGGTGCGTAGCGCAGTTGGCACCGGCAACGTCACCTTCCAGCTCACGGCAGGCACGTTTCATAACCCGCCCTGACCAGGACATTCGCTCTCCGTATGAAATTTGGCACTTCGCCGTATGAAACGGGTTCGCCGGGTGGGGCCTTTGTCCAGGTCAGACCCTTACGCGAACACCCCACCAATTGACGGAAGTCCCGGATCCAATTGACGGAAGTCCCGGATCCCGAACCCTCAGGGTGGAGGATCCGGGACTTCTGCTGTCTCCAGGGCCTCCACTGCCGCTCAGAGGCGCCACCAACCGGGTCCGGCTGGGGCTTCAGCCGCCCATGTCCACGGCATTGACCTTCACCGGGTTGATCACCACTTTGACACGACGGTCACCGGGACGATCGTGGGCACGCAGGTCGGATTGATACTTGGCGCCGACCTGGTCGGCGAATGTGTAGTCGTCATCGGGTTGCAGATCAGCGTCACCGCGCAACTCCAGGTACCGGTACGGATTCTGGCGGTCGAGGATGAACAGGGTGGCCGCCCGATTGCCCTGGAGGTTCTTGGTCTTCTGCCGGGTGGTGTTCAGTGACACGGCGATGGTGTCCTCCTCGGCGAGGAACCAGACCGCTGAAACCTGTGGCCGGCCGTCATTGCCCACCGTCGCAAGAACCGCAACGTCGCCCGACAGCAGGTCGCGGTGTGAATCGGGGATCGTGGTCATCGGTGCTCCTCGTCCTGGGGTTGAGGGTTCTTCACCCGTGCTCTGTAGTCCAACACCTAAGGTCAACCGGTCAGCCCGCTGAAGATTCCATGACCAGGGCGGGCGCACGCCCGTGCCCTCATGTCGCAGCGTCGACGAGTGCGATCACGGCGGCCTTCACTGCGTCGGCGATGGTGGGGTCGTGGTCCATGCGGACGGCGAGGCTGGTGCCGTCGTAGAGGACGTGCAGCTGTTCGCCGAGTCGGCGTGGGTCGGAGGCGCCGGCCTGTTCGGCGAGCTCGGTGAACATGGTCCGGATCCAGGTGCGGAACTCCTCGGCGTCCTGCTCGATGAGCCCACCAGTGGGTGCCTCCGTGCTGGCGGCGATGAAGGCACAGCCGTTGAAGCCGGGTTGACGGAGCTGTTCGGCCTGGGCGTCGAAGACGGCCAGGATCCTGCTCCGGCCGCCCTCCTCGCGTGCGATCGCCTGGCTGAGTCGGCCCGTGGTGCGTTCGTGACGACCGAGCAGATAGGTGTGGATGAGCTGTTCCTTGCTCTCGAAGTTGTTGTAGAACGACGCTCTCGACACCCCGGCGTGCTCGATGATCCGGTCGACGCCGACGGTCTGGATACCTTCCGCGTAGAACAGCTCGTTGGCGGCGGCGAGGAGTCTGTCGTGTGCCGACGCTCGCCGGCGGGAGGTGGTGGTGCTCATCATGTCCAGGCTAGGGGTGCGGACGCGCGACATCGGGCCAAGCTCAGATGGCGGTTCGGCCACCGTCGACCGCGATGATCGTGCCGGTGACGTAGCTGGCCCTTTCGGAGGCGAGGAAGGCGATGACGTCGGCGATCTCGCCGACCTGGGCACCTCGTCCGAGCAGGGTGGTCGTGGCCAGCCCGTCGATGAGGTCGGTCTTGTCTGGGTTCGAGTACACGGGGCCAGGCGACACGGCGTTGACCCGGACACCTCGGGGGCTGAACTCGGCGGCCCACGAGCGGGTCATGGACATGAGCGCGGCCTTGGTGGCCCCGTAGGCGGCGCCACCGGCGAGGCCGACGGTGCCGGCCATGCTGCCGATGTTGATGATGCTGCCGGCGCTTCTGGCGAGCATGGCCGGGGCCAGCGCGGCGACGAGGTAGTAGGCGGATCGGACGTTGCCGTCGAAGAGCCCGTCGAATGCGTCGCTGTCGAGGTCGGAGGTGGGTCCGAACCAGGAGCCCCCGGCGTTGTTGACCAGGACGTCGACCGTCCCGGCCTCGCTGGCCAGCCGGTTGACGCCATCGAGACTGGAGAGGTCGGCTGCCACGAAGCGGGCCTGACCACCCGCCGCGGTGATCTCATCGACGGCTGCGGCCCCCCGCTCGGCGTTTCGTCCGTGCACCACGACCGTCCAGCCCTCCTGGGCGAGTCGGAGGGCCGAGGCCCTCCCGATACCGGAGGTGGCACCGGTGACGAGTGCGGTTCCGAGGTTGACGGGGGCGGTGAGCGTGCTCATGACGGGAACTCCTTGAGTAGAACGACCTACCTGACAATGTCAGAGAGTAGAACGATCTACTCAGTACGGTCAAGACGCAATCGTCGGGCCGAACCGGCGCACCCCGGCGGGCTCTCCCGGCCGCCCCGGGCGCCACGCTCCGTGGTGGAGTGTGGGGTGTCACTTGGATGGTCCGGTCGGCATGAGTAGCGTTCCCACCCATCGGCGAGAAGGGAACGGCGGACATGGACAGCAGGGGCGGGGTAGGACGGTTCGGGCGTCGGATCGGCGCGGTGGCAGGGGCGACGGCGGTGCTGCTCGCCACCATGGTCGGGGCGGATACGGTCATCGCCTCGCGGGCAGGAGCGGTCAGCCCGCTCACCCCGGGAGACCTCATCGTCTACCGCGTGGGTACCGGTACGGGCTCGCTCGGGAGCGGTGCCACCGCCGTCTACCTGGACGAGTACTCGCAGACCGGTGCGCTCGTGGAGTCGGTGGCCATGCCGACCGCCTCCTCGGGCCCGGTCAACGCGCTCACCGCCAGCGGCTCGGCTACCTCCGAGGGCCAGCTGAGCTTGTCGGCGGACGGGAGCGCGGTCGTGGCCACGGGCTACGACGCCCCTCCCGGCACCGCCAGCGTCTCGGGCACGACGTCGACCGCCGCGCCGCGCACTGTCGGACTGCTCGGAGCCTCCGGAGCGGTGGACACCTCGACCGCACTGACCGACGCGTTCAGCGTCAACAACGTCCGTGGTGCGACGAGCACGGACGGCACCCACCTGTGGGTGTCCGGTGCCGACGCCGCCGCCGGCGTGCGGGCTGCGACGGTCGGTGCCTCCACGTCGACGGCGCTCGTGTCCTCCACCTACAAGAACTTCCGCGCCGTCGAGGCGGTCGACGGCCAGCTGTACGGCTCGGCCGACCCGACGAAGGCCCAGATCACTGTGGCCACGATCGGCACGGGCACCCCCACCAGTGGGATCAACACGGTGGCCAACCTCCCCTTCTCGACGTCGCCGACGTCGCCGTACGGCTTCGCCTTCCTCACCCTGGGTAGCGGCACGGCACCCGACACGGCCTACGTGGCCGACAACGGCGCCGGCGCCGTCATCAAGTACTCCCTCCAGAACGGCCAGTGGGTGGCGACGGGCACCGTGGCCGTGCCCAACGTGGTCGGCGTGACGGCACAGGACGTCAACGGCGTCGCCCACCTGTTCGCCACCTCCACCGTCGGTACCGACGGCCAGCTGTACGCCATCACCGATGCCTCCGGCCAGGGCGGCACCTTGACGGGCAACGCCGTGCAGCTGGCCGCCGCCAAGAAGAACGAGTCGTTCCGTGGAATCGCCTTCGCCCCGGGCACGGTGATCGGCTCGGGTGGCGCACCGCCGCCCGTCGTGCCCACCGTGACCCCCGCCGACCTGAGCCTGGCCGCCGCCCTCGGCGACCCGACCAACGCGTCGCTCGGGCTGACCGTCGGCGACGCCGCCTTCGACCCCTCCCAGCTGACCGTCACGGCCACCACCTCCGACCCCACGGTGGCAGCGTCGGCGACCGTCACGGGATCGGGCGCCAGCCGGGCCCTGGTGGTGACGCCGGGCGACACTGTCGGGTACGCCACCATCACCGTCACGGCCACGGCCCCCGACGACACCTCGTCGTCCGTCACGGTGACGTACGGGTTGTCGGCGAATCTCGGCGACCCGACCCAGCGGTACTACAGCGGCGCGGGCAACGCCTCGTCGGTGATCGACGCGGGCGGCGGCTACCTCCTGGCGGCCGACGACCTGTCCGACGTGATCCGGCTCTACCAGGCGGGTAGCTCGGGACCTCCGGTCAAGACGTTCGACTTCACGGGCCAGCTGCCCTACGGCGCCACGACCATGGATCTCGAGGCGGCCGCCCGATCGGGTAACACGATCTACTGGCTGGGCTCGCAGAGCAACAACGACAACGGTGCGGCCCGCCCGGCGGCCGACACGCTCTTCGCCACCACCATCACCGGATCCGGAGCGTCCGCCAGCCTCAGCTACGTCGGCAGCTACACCGGACTGCGGCAGGACCTCATCTCGTGGGACGAGGCCAACGGCAACCGGTTCGCGCTCGCTGCCGACTCCCAGGGTGGGGCCAAGTCGGTCAACGGCTTCAACATCGAAGGTCTCGAGTTCGCACCCGGTTCGACCTCCACCGCCTACCTCGCCTTCCGGGCCCCGCTCGAGGACCCGACCAACCCGTCGGACGCCCTCGTCGTGCCGGTCACGAACATCGACGCACTGGTCACGAACGGCAACCCGGGCACGACCGCCGCCACCTTCGGCCAGGCCATGGAGTGGAATCTGGGCGGCCTCGGCATCCGCGAGCTGCGGGCCAACGCGGCCGGTGAGTACCTCGTCCTGGCCGGGACCCCGGACGGCACGGACAGCGTGTTCCGGCTGTACAGCTGGGATGGCGTCCCGACCGACCATCCCGTGGTGTCGCCCACGCCCCTGGCCGAGCTGGCCGGTGGCGCCTGGGAGTCCATCCTCACCCCGCCCGCGTCCCTCGTCACCGGGGGAGCGGTGGAGCTGGTGGAGGACAACGGGGACACCGCCTGGTACGGCGACATCACCACCTCGAAGTCGGGCCTGCCGACCGGGCTCCAGAAGGACGTCGGCCAGACGTTCAACTTCATCAGCGGGATCACCCCGCCGACCGCTCCGACGTCGGTCCAGGCCTCCGCCTCGACCGACGGCTCGGGCACCCTCTCGGTCAACTGGGCGCCACCGGCCGACGACAACGGCACGCCGGTCACCGGGTACGTGGTCACCGCCACGCCCCAGGGCGGCGGCACCCCGCTCACCCAGTCCTTCGATTCCACCGGGAGTTCGGCGACCTTCGCCGGGGCGGTCGGCACCGCCTACGCGGTCACCGTGGTCGCCCTGAACCAGGCGGGCACCGGAGCGGTCGGGACCGCTCCGGGCGGGCCGTTCATCCCGTCCCACCCGTCGGGTCCGCCCAGGGCGGTGGCCGGTATCGCCGGGACCGGACAGGTCGTCGTGACCTGGCAGCCCCCGGCGGACAGCGGTGGCCTTCCCGTCACGTCCTACGTGGTCACCGCCTCCGGGGGCGCCGGCGGGACCTGCACCACGACGACCACGGCGTGCACCGTCACGGGGCTGACCAACTGGACGTCGTACACGTTCACCGTGGTGGCCGTGACCGACGACGGGCCGGGCGCGACGTCGGTCCCGTCCGGCAGGGTCACGCCCGAGCCGCCGGGGAACGTGGTGGTCACCGCCCGGGCGCCCACGCTGGTGGTGGCGGCCGGCCATGCGCTGCAGGACCAGATCCGCGCCACCGGGAGCCCGCTCCCGACCATCTCGACATCGGGGCCGCTGCCGTCGTGGGTGACCTTCATGCCGGGTCCGAAGCCCGGCCGCCCGGCCAAGCTCGGCGGCAAGGTACCCGCTGATGCAGGCGGCACCTACTCCGTCGTCGTGCTCGGGTCGAACAGCACCGGTCTGCCAACCGCCCTGGTGGTGACCATCGAGGTACTCGGCTTCACGTCGGCGGCCTCAGCGTCCTTCACCGGTAACCAGCCGGGCTCCTTCACGGTCGCCACCTCGCACACGCCGGCGGATCCGGTGCTGGCCGTGTCCGGACTCCCGACCGGCCTGACGTTCGTCGACAACGGCGACGGCACGGGCACCATCGCCGGGACTCCGGCGGCGGCGACCAAGAGCCACACCTACCACGTGCACGTGACGGCCACCTCGGGCTCGGTCACGGCCCACCAGACGGTGGCGCTGACGGTGGCCGCCGGCGGCTGACGGCGCTGGCTCAGACCTCCGGTGGCGACTCGAGCAACTGGTTCTCGTCGCCCTCGGCACGGACCTTCCGGCAGGCCGCCTCGATCCGGTCGCCGAGGTCCTTGTCGATGTTGCGCCAGTACTCGAACACCCGGTCGAGGATGTCCTCCCGGGTGACGGCGGCGGCGTGGCCGGCGACGTTGTCCACCAGCCGCTGCCGGGCCGCGTCGTCGAGGACCTGGTTGACCAGCGTGTTGGCCTGGCCGTAGTCGTCGTCCTCGGCGTGGAGGGAGTAGGCGGCCCGGACCATGGTGCCCTCGGCGGCCCAGACCGCCTGCTCGCCGTAGGTGTCGGCGTCTGCGGCCGGGGACCCTTCGATCGAGTTCGGGTAGTAGACGGGGTCCGACACGTTGTCGATCCGCATGGCGCCGTCCTTCGAGTACGCCCGTACCTCCGAGTGGGGCCGGTTGACCGGGATCTGCTGGTAGTTGACGCCGAGCCGGGCCCGGTGGGCGTCGGCGTAGGCGAACCCTCGGGCAAGCAGCATCTTGTCGGGGGACAGGCCGGTACCGGGCACGACGTTGTTCGGCTGGAAGGCGGCCTGCTCCATCTGGGCGTGGTAGTCGGCGACGTTCCGGTCGAGTGTGAGCGTGCCCACCTCGATCAGCGGGTAGTCGCTGTGCGGCCACACCTTGGTCAGGTCGAAGGGGTTGAAGCGGTAGGCCTCGGCGTCCTCGAACGGCATGACCTGCATCTTCAGGGACCAGCTCGGGAGCTCACCCCGCTCGATGGCCTCGAACAGGTCCCGCTGGTGGTAGTCGGCGTCCTGCCCGGCGATGCGGTCGGCGTCGTCCTGGGTGAGGAACTCGATGCCCTGGTCGGTCTTGAAGTGGTACTTCACCCAGAACCGCTGCCCGTCGGCGTTGACCCACAGGTAGGTGTGGGACGAGTAGCCGTTCATGTGCCGCCAGGACCTCGGGATGCCCCGGTCGCCCATCAGCCAGGTGAGCATGTGGGCCGACTCGGGGGACAGGGTCCAGAAGTCCCACTGCATGTCGGCGCTGCGCAGGTTGCTGGACGCCAGCCGCTTCTGCGACCGGATGAAGTTCTGGAACTTCATCGGGTCCTTGATGAAGAAGATCGGGGTGTTGTTGCCGACGATGTCGAGGTTGCCCTCGGACGTGTAGAACTTGACCGCGAACCCCCGCGGGTCGCGCCAGGTGTCGGGTGAGCCCCGCTCGCCGGCCACCGTGGAGAACCGGATGACCAGGTCGGTCTCGGTACCGGGCTGGAAGACGGCCGCCTTCGTGTAGCGGCTGACGTCGCCGGTCACGGTGAATCTGCCGAAGGCGCCGCCACCCTTGGCGTGGGGCTGACGCTCCGGGATCCGCTCCCGGTTGAAGTTGGCCATCTGCTCGATCAGGTAGAAGTCCTGCAGCAACACCGGGCCGTCGGGCCCGATCGTCAGCGAGTGCTCCTGGCTCGCGACCGGGATCCCGGCGTCGGTGGTGGTGGGCGGGCGCTTCCCGTTCGGCTCGGTCATGACTGCTCCTCTCGTCGGCGGGGCCCGGAGTACCTGGGGCGGGCCCGCGGGCCTTCCCGGTAGATGTTCCCACCTGACGGCGACCTACCCATGGCCGTGCCCACCCGTCGCCGGCAGGAGCAGCTCATGCGTCGCTGTCCGATGCCTTGGCCGCCGCGAACACCTGGGACGGCTTCCGCGTGCCGGTGAGCGTCGCCTTGGATGGTCGGGAGCACGACCGGTGCCCTCAAGGTTCCGGGCAGGCGTTGATACCCCTAGGGGTACCTGGTACAGTCTTGATACCCACCCCGGTATATGGACCACGTGCCTCTCGCCGAGAGGGCCGATCGGAGGACCATCCACATGACGTCGACCCGAGGGACCACCGTCGAGGAGCCGCACCGCCAGGGGGAGGACGCCGGTCGGACGCCGGTCGGCGGTGGGAACCCTCCTGGTCGCGCCGGAGCCTTCGCCCGGCTCGGTGCCTGGGCGGCCACCCACTTCCGGCGGGTCCTCATCGCCTGGCTCCTCGTGCTCCTCGCCTTCGGGTTCTTCGCCGTCCACGTGGAGAGCGCCCTGGCCGGCGCCGGGTGGCAGGCCTCGAACAGCCAGTCGGTGGCGGCCCGGGCCATCATCGAAAAGCATTTCTCCGGCCTCGGTGCCACCGGGCTCCAGGTCGTCGTGGTCGACCACCGCGGGGCGATCGCCTCCGACCCACAGGCCCAAGCCGCCGTAGCGAAGGCGACCCAGGTGCTCCGGAGCGATCCGCGCGTGTCCACCGTCGTTCCGCCTCAGGCTGGGATCTCGATCTCGAAGGACGGCCGGACCGCCGTCATCACCGCCGGCGCGGCAGCGGACTCCAACAAGATGGTGAAGGCGGCCGATGCCGTGCAACCGAAGCTGGCCGCCCTCTCCACGGCCGGCGTGAGCGTGACCCTCACCGGCGACAGCGCGCTCTGGGCGGACTTCAACACCGCCAACCGGTCCGCCATGCTGAAGTCGGAGATGCTCTCGTGGCCGGTGACGATCATCATCCTGATCATCGCCTTCGGCAGTCTCGTGGCAGCCGGCCTGCCCCTCCTGTTGACCATGGCCGGTCTGCTCGTCGCCGCCGGGGCGCTGGTGATCACGACGAAATTCACACCGGTGTCGATCTGGGCCCTCAACTTCGCGCTGATGTTCGCCCTCGCCCTGGGTATCGATTACGCGCTCTTCCTCGTCATGCGGTTCCGTTCGGCACTCGAGCGCCGCGGTGCCGGCCCCGCCGACCGGGCGGCCGTCGTCGCCTCGGTGGCCGAGACCGTCGACACCGCCGGCAAGGCGGTCGCGTTCAGCGCCCTCACCGTCCTGGCCTCGCTGGCGGCGATCCTGATCGTGCCCAGTCCCGCGTTCCGATCGATGGCGCTCGGGATCATGCTCTCCGTCGTGGCGGTCCTGGCCGCCACCCTGACGTTGCTCCCGGCCGTGCTCGGCAAGCTCGGGACCAACATCAACAAGGGAACCATCCGTCTCGGTCGCGGAGGACCGAAGGTGGGCGAAGGTCCGCTCGACCGACAGCTCCATCGGTGGGGCAGGTTCCTGTGGAAGCACCCCGTGCCGGCAGGAGCCGCCGCCCTGGTCTTCCTCCTGCTCGCCGCCGCCCCGGTCATCGGGATGCGGACCAACATGCCCTCCATCACCATCGTGCCGCCGACGGCCAACGCCCGTGTCGGCTACGAGCAGGTGACGAGCGCGTTCGGCGCCGGTGCACCGGGCACCCTGCAGGTGGTCGTGCCCGCAGGCGAGCAGGCGGCGGCCATGGCCGTTCTCGCCCACGCCTCCGGGGTGGCCGGTGCGGTCCCCGGTCCGACCGCCGCCGGTTGGACGCTCGACCAGGTCGTCCCGACCACCGGGCCGTCGACCACCACGACGGGAGCGACGATCGACCACCTGCGGCAGGTCCTGCCCGCCGGGACACTGATCGGGGGCGCCGCGGCCGAGAACCACGACCTCCAGCAGTCGCTCGCGTCCCATACCCCGATCGTCCTGGGCATCCTGGCGGTGCTCGGCTTCCTGCTCCTCCTGATCGCGTTGGGGGCTCCCCTGATCGCCGCCATGGGCGTGCTCATCACGGCGCTCTCGGTTGCCGGGGCCTTCGGCATCGGGCGGCTCATCTTCCAGGACGGCTTCCTCTCCGGGCCGCTCAACTTCCAGGCCCAGGGCTTCATCGACGCCTGGGCGCCGCTGTTCTTCGGCGCCATGGTCTTCGGCGTGGCGATGGACTACACCCTGTTCATGCTCTCCGCGGCGAAGGAGCGCTACGAAACCCATCCCGATCCCGAATACGCCATGATCGGCTCGATGCGCACATCGGGTCGGGTGGTGCTGTCGGCGGCCGCCGTCATGGTCGCCGTCTTCCTGACGTTCGCCCTCTCGGGCCCGCTGGCGCCGAAGGAGATGGGCGTGATCCTGGCCGTCGCCGTGGCCCTCGACGCGCTCGTGGTGCGGCTCGTCGTCCTGCCGGTCGTCCTCCGGTTGGGTGGTCACGGGGCGTGGCACCAGCCCTCGTGGCTCAAGAGAATCCTGCCGACGGTGACGTTCTCCCATTGAACGGGATGGGGCGCCGCCCGCATCCCACTGGCCAGGAGGTGGTCATGGAATCGCCCGACGAGGTGGTGGAGCGATCTCGGAGTACCGGAGGTGGGGATGACGGCAGGCAACGTCGGCACGGCCCCGTGATCGAGGTCTTCGCCGACGTCTGGTGTCCCTTCGCCCATGTCGGCCTGCGCACCATCCTGGCGTACCGGGAGCGGGCCGGCCGAGAGGACGTGGCCGTCCTGGTGCGGGCATGGCCGCTCGAGCTGGTGAACGGCGCGCCCCTCGACCCCGCCGTCACGAAGCGCCATGCGGAGGAGCTGCGCGAGCAGGTCGCCACGGACCTGTTCGGCGACCTGGATGTCCACCACTTCCCCACGTCGACGCTCGAGGCGCTGGCGCTGACCCATCGCGCCTATCGGGTCGGCCTCCGGGCGGGGGAGCACATGAGTGTGGCCCTGCGGGATGCGCTCTTCGAGGAGGGCCGTGACGTCGCAGACCCCACGGTGCTCGAGGCGATCGCCGGTGATCTCGGCGTGCCGATGCCCGACGGGACCGACCGTGCCGCCGTGGCGACGGACCTGGACGAGGGTCGGCGACGTGGCGTCCTCGGATCACCCCACTTCTTCTGCGGGTCGGCGGACGTCTTCTGTCCGACGTTGGACATCACGAAGGATCCGGTCGCGGGACTGTCGGTGGTGCGCGATGCAGCCCGGCTCACGGCGTTCCTGGATCGCTGCCTCGACCGGCCCGGCCGGGGGTGAACGGGCGGCGGGAACTGCACAACGACGGCCCACGGGACACCGTCGACACCGTCGTGCGCGCCCGACGCCCGGCCTGAGCCGGGCCGCCCGGCGACGGTCCGGAGTGTCGCTCCTCCCGCGACGACCGACTCATTCGGCCAGCAGCTCGACCGGCACCGGCGTCCGGGTACCGGCCGAGATGCCGGCCACGACCCCGGCCACCACCGCGCACGCGGCGAGCACGACGCAGGTGACCGAGAAGGCGTGGGCGACCGACCCCGACACCGTCCCGCCGGCCGCGTCGAACACCAGCCCGGTCACGGCCAGTCCGAGGGAGGTGCCCATCCCCCGGGTCATGTTCAGCACCCCGGACGCCAGCCCCGCCTGCTGCCGTGGCACCGCCCGCATGACGGAGGCGTTGTTGGGTGGGGTGAAGGCCCCCAGGCCGGCGCCCACGCCGGCCAGCAGCACCAGGAACAGCGGTGTCGTCGGCCGCAGGGCACCCAGCGCCAGCAGGCAGGCGCCCACGCCCGCCATCCCGGTCACCGTGAACGGACGGGCGCCGAACCGGTCGGCCAGCCGTCCGGCCACCGGTGCGACGATCCCCAGCGCCACCGGCATGGTCATGAGCTCCAGGCCGGCCCGTCCGGAGCCGAGGCCGAGGTGGCCCTCGAGGTAGAAGGGCACGAGGAACAGGACGCCGAACATCACCAGGTACGACAGCAGGGCGCTGGTGACCCCCGGGCAGAAGTGCGGCCGGCGGAACAGGCGCAGGTCCAGCATGGGGTGGGCGCAGCGCAGCTGGCGGACGACGAACGCCGCGACGAGGACCGTGCCGGCGGCCAGGAGCCCGAGGATGGCCGGGGACGTCCAACCCCGCTGGTTGCCGAAGGAGATGGCCGTGAAGACGGCCAGCACGGCGGGGACGAAGAGGGCCAGGCCGGGCCAGTCGAACGGGGTGGGGTCCACGAGGTGCCGGCTGCGGGGGATCAGCAGCACACCGGCGACCATGCCGAGGAGGCCGAAGGGGACGTTCACGAAGAAGATGAGCCGCCAGCCCCCGGCGGCCAGCAGGAACCCACCCACGGTCGGACCGAGGGCCAGGCCCACGGCCTGGGCGGCACCCTGGATGCCGATCGCCTTGCCGACCGACGGCTTCGGGACGGCGAGGACGATGATGGCCACGCTGTTGGCCTGCAGGAGTGCCGCACCGACCGCCTGCAGGGCCCGGAAGCCGATGAGCCACCCCAGTCCCGGAGCGAGCCCGCACAGCGCCGAGCCGACGATGAAGATCCCGAAGCCGTAGACGTAGAGCAGCTTCCGGCCCCACATATCGGCGAACCGACCCACGGCGACCACGGTGGCGACGAGGACGAGCAGGTAGCTCAGCCCCACCCAGGTCACCGCGCCGACGCTGACACCGAAGGCCTGCTGCAGGCTGGGGAGCGCCACCGTCACGATGCTGGCGTCGAGCTGGCCCATGAAGGCGCCGACGCACACCGCGGCGACCGCCAGCCAGAATGCGCCGGGCCGGTTCCGGATCGACGCCGGACGCCGGGGCTCGACGAGCAGTCGCTGCCAGCCGTCCCCACCGGCTGTCCTGATGGCGGTGTCCTGCATCACCTCCACGGTGACGGACTCCGATCAAGAAGTCGAATAGAGATAGCTGGTCATTTCGATAGGCTGTGCTTATCGATACGAACCGCCTCCGCCACTTCCTGGACGTCGTGGACCACGGCGGCTTCTCAGCGGCCGCGCGGGCGGTCTTCGTGTCCCAGCCCGCGCTGTCGCTGGCGGTCAAGGAGCTGGAGCGCGAACTCGGCACGGCGCTGTTCGTGCGGGTGGGGAGGCGGGTCCACCTCACGCCGGCGGGCACCGCACTCGTGGGTCCGGCCCGTCAGGCCCTCCTCGATCTCGAGACCGGCCGGGCCGCCGTGGCCGCGGTCGCCGGGGTGATGGCCGGCTCGCTCGGCGTCTGCAGCCTCCCCACCCTGGCCGCCGATCCGATGGCCGGCCTCGTCGGCCGGTTCCGTCGTCGTCACCCCGGCGTGCGGATCGAACTGGCCGCACCGGAGGACGACCGGGAGCTCTTCGAGCTGGTGGAGGGCGGCGGGACCTGCGAGTTGGGCCTGACCGACGCCCGGCACGTGCCGGGCACCCTGGCGTCGGTCGACTTCGGGTCCCAGTCGCTGGCCTACATCCACCCGCCCGGCACCGGGCCCGGCGGGCCCGACGGCCCGGACGGGGGTGGCACGCCCTTCGTGGCCGCCCCCGAGGGCACCTCGACCCGCCGGCTCCTCGACGAGCAGCTGGCGGCCACCGGCGTCGCCGCGGTCCTGGCGGTGGTGACCGCCCAGCGGGAGGCCATCGTCCCCCTCGTCCTGGCCGGCGCCGGCTCGGCGCTCGTGCCCGAGGCGGTCGCCCGGTCCGCTGAGCGCTTCGGCGCGGTGGTCTCGCAGCCGGAGCCGCCAGCCGTTCGCCGGCTGGCCCTCGTGCACCGGCCCGGCGTCCTGTCGCCGGCGGCGGCGCGCTTCATCGAACTGGCCGCACCGGAGGACGACGCGCCGGCCACGTACGGCTGACCCGTCCTCAGTGCCCCGCGGGTGTCACGCCGGGTCGGCGGCGCGGCGGCGGTCGTAGAGGCGCACCGCCCAGACGTAGGAGGCGACGGCGATGGCCGTCTCGGGAGGAGCGGCCGGTCAGGGGCCTCCCGGCGGGGCGAGGTCCGGCTCGAGGGGGATGTCGAACGACGTGACCATGTCGGCCATGAGCCCGTAGAGGCCACACAGCGCCACGACCTCCACGACCCCGGCGGTCCCGAACGCCGCCACCAACCGGTCCTGGACGTCCGTCGGGATCGAGCTGCCCCCCATGGTGGCGTCGACCGCCTCGACCACGGCCAGGTCGGGGTCGACGAGCCCGTCGGGCAGCCCGCCCCGGGCCAGGACGGCCTGGGCCGCGCCGTCGATGCCGGCCCGCTCGGCCACCGCCGCGTGGTGGGCCTGCTCGTAGGTGGCCCCGCGACGCCCGGCGAAGCGCAGCACGGCCAGCTCGCGCTGGCGGTCGGGGAGCACGCCGTGGAAGCGCAGCTGCTCGCCGAGGCCGGCCACGGCCCGGGCCACGCCGGGATTGTTGAACATGCGGACGTAGACCTCGGCGGGCTCGTGGCGGCCCGTGTTCCGGGCCCGCACCGAGGTCACCTGTTCGAAGGCCGCTCGGTCGTCGGGGGACAGCGAGTCGGTGGGATCGGGCAGCTGTGCCATCAGCCCGCCGCCGTGCTTCGGGGGAGGCCGGGTGCGGCGCCCGGCCTCATTCGTGGTCCTCCCAGGCCGCCTGGCGGGCCCGCCAGGGCGCGATCGGCGTCGGGTACCGCTTGTCGATGCGCAGGTCCAGGAGGTACGGCCCGTCCGATTCCAGGGCCCGGCCGACGGCCGGTGCGATCCCGTCGGGACGCTCGACCGCCTCGGCACCGCAGCCCAGCGACCGGGCGAGTCCCACCCAGTCGACACCGCCGATCCGGGTGAGCTCCTCGGGGCCCGGGCCCATCTCGTGGGCCCGGTACCAGATGTTCCCGTACGCCTCGTTGTCCATCAGCGCCACGATGACCGGCACCCCCTGTCTGGCGGCGGCGTGCAGCTCCATGCCGTGCATGAGCATGCACCCGTCGCCGGTCGCCACCATGAGGGGCCGGTCTGGCCGGGCCAGCCACGCCCCGATGCCGAGCGGCACCGCCCCGCCCATGGGGGCGAGGTTGGTGAGGGAGAAGTGGGTGCCCGGCCCGAAGGCCGGCCAGTACTCGGCGAACCAGGCCCGGTGGGCGCCGGAGTCGACGCACAACGCGCCCTCCCGGGGGAAGGCGCGTCGGAGCTCGTCCACCACCCGGGCCGGGTGCATCGGCTGGGCGTCGCTCCGGGTGTCCGCCTCTTCGTAGGCGCGGGGGCCGCCGGCCCGGACGCGCTCGACGAAGGCGAGACGGTCCGTCCGACCCGCCTCCAGGCCCCGGGTCCGGTCCGTCGGGAGGTCGAGCACCCGCCGCAGCACCGTGGCCGCGTCGCCGAGCAGGGGCAGGTCGCTCGGCCAGGTGCGCCCGATGAGGAGGGGGTCGATCTCGACGTGGACCAGCGCCTGCGAGGGCAGCATGGCCGGGTCCCACTGCATGGTGTCGCGCTGGGACAGTCCCGACCCGAGGACGATGAGCACCTCGACGGCCGGGTCCCGCAGGCCGTCGATGGCCCACCTCGACCCGCCGTAGCCGAACACGCCGAGGGCCAGGGGATGGTCCTCGGGGACGATGCCCTTGCCGGCCAGCGTGGTGGCGACCGGGAGCTCGAAGCGTTCGACCACCTCGAGCAGCGCCTCGGGACCGTCGTCCCGGGCCACCCCCGGTCCGGCGAGCAGCACGATGTTGTGGGGAGCGGCCGGGTCGGCCAGCACCTCGACCAGCCGCCCGAACGCGGCCTCGTCGAGGAAGCGGGGATGGCTCAGCTCGGTGGGGACGGGCCGCCACGTCCCGTCGACCGGGGCCTTCTGCACGTCCACCGGGATCGACAGGTGGGCCGGCCGGCGCTGGGTGTACGCGTGCGTGATGGCATGGCGCAGGTGGTGTGCCAGCACCGCGGGCGACGAGACGGAGATCGACACCCCGGTGACCGGCTTCAGCACACCGATGTCGTCGACGGCGGCCCCCGAAGCGTCCTGGAACCCGCCGGTGCCCTCCCACGAGCGCGGCACCTCGCCACTGACCACCAGCACCGGGCTCCGGTCCGCGCCCGCGGCGGCCAGGGCGGTCGTCATGTTCAGCACCCCGGGTCCGCCGATGCCGAAGCAGACCCCGAGCCTGCCGGAGGCGCGGGCGTAGCCGTCGGCCATGTAGGCGGCCCCGCCCTCGAAGGCCGCCACCACCGTGGTCAGGCCGGGGGTGGAGGTCATCGGCCCCATGAAGGCGTCGTTCAGGCCGCCCGGATCCATGAAGACGTACTCGACGCCCTGGGCCCGCACGGCGTCCAGGACGAACTCGGCTCCGTTCACGACTCCTCCGTTCCGGGCGGCGCATCCGGCCCCGTCGGCCCGGGGCGGTCCACCCGCCGGTCATCGTGGCACGCGGGAGGGGGCCACGAGCGGTCCGGCCCCGTCAGTCCCGCTCGAGCACCCGCCTGGCCAGCGACTTCGGGGCCACCAGCGTGTAGGACGTCTCGATCCACTCCTCGACCTCCTGCCACCGGCCGTCGTCGAGCTGACCGAGGGCGACCGTCACCCAACCGTGGCGGCCGAGGCCGTAGCCGGTGGGCGCGGCGTCCGGGACCTCGGCGACCACGGCGGCCGCCTCGTCGTGGGGGAGCTTCACGGTGATCGACGTCCCGTCCGCCGCCGCGAAGACGAAGTTCTTGCCCCGCACCCGGAAGGTGGGCTCGCCACCCCAGGCCTCGATGTCCACCCGCATGGCCTCGGGGAGGCCCAGGGCGATCCGCCCGATCCGCTCCAGCTGTGTCGGTCGTGCCGTCACCGGTCCCCCCGCATCGCGCCTGTCTACCGCCCGGGCGACGGTGTGTCGACCGGCCCCGTCGGCACTACGTGAGCGTGAACGTGAGCGGGTTGGAGGCGCCGCCGTCGGTGTCGATCACCACCGGCACCGAGGTGGCGGCGCCGGCCGGGGGCGGGATGGTCAGGGTGCAGGTCGTCTGGTCCGGGCAGCTGACCGCCGCCGTCTGGCCGTCCACCGTGGCGCTGATGCGGCCTGACGGGCTGAGGAAGCCGGAACCGGTGATGGTGACCGACTGGCCGGCCGGTCCCGACGAGGGCTGCAGGCCGGACAGCACCGGTGCGCCCACGGCGGCGCCGGGCGGTGGCGGGACCGGGGTGGTCGTCGGCGTGGTCGTGGTCGGCGTGGTCGTGGTGGGCGCGGGCGACGTGGTCGTGGTGGTCGACGGTGTCGACGTCGGAGGGGAGGTGGTGGTGGACGCGGTCGAGGGTGTGGCGGCGGCCGGACGGGGCGGTGTGGTGGGTGACGGGTGGCCGCTGCCGCCGGCGATCACCGATCCGAGCAGCGCGGCTAGCACCAGGGCGACGACGACGGAGGCGACCACGACGGCCAGCCGGAGCCGGCGCTCGGTGTCGCGTTGCCGACGGGCGGCGACCCGGTCGACCGGTGCCGGCCCGGCCACCTCGGGGGGCAGGAGCCGCGGCGGCGGGGCCGGCTCGCGCCGACGGCGGGCATCGTCCTCCTCTTCGGCCAGCGAGTCGAACACCAGCACGGCGTCGGGCGGCGACGGAGGGGGGAGCGGAGGGGGCCGGGGCACGGCCGTGGTCGGGGCGGTGGCGGACACCGGTTCGGCGTGCGCGGCCGGACCGGGAGCGGCAGACGGACGCGTAGGGATCGATGTGGGGACCGGCGCGGCGGCCGGGGCCGGGGCCGGCGCCGTCGCACGGGCCACCGCGGGCACGAACGCCGTGTCGGGCGGGAAGGATGCCGTCACGTGCGACCTGGGGTCGTGTCCGGGCCCGGCTCCGGGTCCGGCGTCCGCAGGGGGCGGGAGGACGGTGGTGGGCTCCCCGACGCCTCCGTCGGCCACCCGGGCGCGGCGGGCGGCGTCGGCCATGGCGCTGAGCGCCCGGGTGCTCATGTCCACGTCGGTCCGGTCCCGGCGCCTGTGAGGGGGCACACTCCTCCTCCCGCTTCGGTGTCCCCTACTCCTACCCACCCCGGGTGCCGAATTCAACGCGCCTCGGACACGGTGCGCCTCACCTGCACCGCAGGGTCCGGATCGTGCCCGGACGGGCCGCTCCTGCAGCCGGCTACGACGCGGCGGCGGTCGTGTCGGAAGCCGCGTCGGCCGGGACGCCGTCGCGGTAGCGCACCGAGCGGTTGCGCACCGAGGGCACCCGCGGCCCGGCCAGCAGCCCGCCGGTCAGGTTGAGCGGGTCGGCCCCGGCCACGGTCACCTCGGCGGCCCGGCCAGGGTCCCGGTGGACCTGGCCCAGCAGCTCGGCGGCGTCCGGGGCGGCGTACTGCTCGCCGGAGATGCCGGCCACGAACCGGCCGCCCAGGACCTGGCCCCGGGCCTCGAGGCGGCGCAGCGCCCGCACGACGTCGCGCCAGGGGACGCGGTACGACTCGCGCTCCCACACGTCCCAGGCCACCACGCCCCAGCGGGCCAGCAGCTGCCAGGCGACCGCCTCGGCCAGCTCCTCGGACTCGGGTCCGGCGCCCTCGCCCGGCACGACCGGGTCCGGCAGGAGCGACCACCGCCCCTCGCCGATGCCGCTGCCGGGCATCGTCCTCGTGCGCCCGAGCGCGGTCCGGCGGGCGACGGCACGGCCCGGACCGCGACGACGGGCCCGGGCGGCCAGCAGGCTGCGCACGGCGGAAAAGGCGTCGGCGGTGACGATGCCCCGCGACACCAGGTCCCACAGGCCTTCGTCGACATCGGTACCCAGTCGGCCCGTGGCCCCCGGGAGCTCGGAGCGGAACGACGCCCCCCGGGTACGCAGGACGGCCAGCACGTCGGCCGAGGCGCCGACCGGGGGCTCCACCACCTCGCGCCCGGCCCGCACGGCGGCCAGGGTCCACCCCAGGTCCTCGCGGCAGACCAGCGCCAACGGGGTGGCCGGTGAAGGGGTGGAGGTGCCGCGGTGGCCGGGCTCGTCACCGGGGGTCGCCTCGGCCCGTGGGGTGAGACGGCCCCACGCCACCTGGCCGGCCAGGCACAGCTCGTCGAGCCATCGCGGGTCGTACCCGGCCACGCGGGCGGGCAGGAGGTGCCGCTCCCACTCGCCGGCCGGCGCCTCGACGCCCTGCAGCTGCTCGATGACCGAGAGCAGGCCGGCCCGGCCCTCGGCCCGCGTGTCGGGGGCCAGGTGCTGCCAGCAGGCCAGGAAGCGCACGTAGGTGGCGACCGGGACGGCCTCCACCCGGCGGCGCCGCCGCGACCGGCTGGCCGCGTGGATGCGGACCAGGAGGTGCCGGGCGCACCAGCGGCCGTCGGGCAGTTCGATGCCCGAGCCGACGCCCTCCAGGCGGGCCAGGCCGGTCCGGGCCCGCGCCGTGGTGACGGGCACGCCCCGGACCACGCCCGAGGGCAGCGGGCCCGGGTCGACCAGCTGCTCGACGGTGACCGGCCCGGCCAGGTCGAGGTGGCCGCCGACGCACTCGGCCAGCGCCTCGTCGGCGTCGACCAGCGGGTCGGTCAGCGAGGCGTGGACGAGCTCCGCCGCGGCCCGCCGCTCGGTGGCGGCCCAGTGGCCGCCGACCAGCCCGGCCCGTCCGTCCGCCACGAGCTCGGAGAACCAGGCGCGCCAGTCCGGGACCTCGCGGCACCAGACCAGGCTGAGCAGCAGGTCGTGGAGCTCGTCGGCGTCGCGGGGTTCGGGCCGGGCCTGGGCGAGGACCTCGGCCTCGGCCGCCGGGTCGAGTGCGGCCAGCTCGCCGGCCGGGACCGGCAGTCCGGTCGGGAGTCCGTCGGCACCCAGCACGCCGAGGCCGCGGGGGACGGCCACGGCCCGGGTGCGGCGCTCCTCCAGTGGCGCGCCGTCGAGGAAGGTGAACGGTTTGCCGGTCAGGATGCCGTGCGCCAGGGGGGATGGCTCGGCGGACTCCACGAAGTGGACGTCCACCCGGCCCGCCTCCACCTCGGTCAGCAGGTCCACCAGCCCGTCGGCGTCGAGCGGCTCGGTCAGGCAGTCGTCGACCGTCTGACGCACGAGCACGTGGTCGGGCACCGGCACCGGCCCGGGCGGGGCGTTCTCCTGGCAGGCGGCGAGCGCCGGCCACGTGGCGGCCAGGATGTCCTCCGCCTCCATCCGCTGCAGGTGGATCGGTCGGCGGGCGCCGCCCCGGGACCGGGGGACGACCAGGGCCCGGTTGAGGTTCCACCGCCAGCGGGCCGCCAGCATCGGGTGGGGGAGGACGGCCTGCACGAGGACGTCGTGGGCGGTGGCGCTGCGGAGCATGGACGGGACGCGGGGCAGGGGGAAGCTCTGGTGGGGCCCGAGCGACAGGACCACCGTGTCGTCGTCGGCAGCGGCCTGGAGTTCGAAGTCGAAGGACACGCAGAACCGCTTGCGCAGCGCCAGCCCGAGGGCACGGTTGATCCGACCGCCGTGCGGCGAGTGCACGAAGAGCTGGGTCCCCTCGGCGTCGTCGAACACGCGCTCGATGACCAGTCGGCGGGAGGTGGGCAGCGCGCCCAGGGCCAGCAGCCCCGCCCCGAGGTAGGCGACGACCTGGTCGGCCACCTCCTCGCTCACCCCGGCCCGACGGCGCACCTCGGCCCGGGCGGCGGTGCCGTCGCCGGCGGCCAGCAGCGGCTCGAGCGCGGCCCGCAGCTCGCCCACTTCCGCGCTGAGCTCGGCCGTCCGGGCCGGGGCCTCGCCCAGCCAGAACGGGATGGTCGGCGGTAGGTCGGCGGCGTCCACCACCCGCACCGTGCCGGTCTCCACCTTGACCACCCGCCACGAATGGGTCCCGAGCAGGAAGATGTCGCCGGCCGTGGCCTCCACGGCGAAGTCCTCGTGGACGGAGCCGACGGTGACGCCCTCGGGGTCGAGCACCACGCGGTAGTCGCCCGTCTCGGGGATGGCCCCGCCGCTGGTCAGGGCGGCCAGCCGGGCGCCACGGCGGGCCCGGAGCCGGCCGTTGACGGCGTCGTGGTGGAGGTGTGCCCCCCGGCGGCCCCGCCCGGTCTGGACGCCCCACGAGGCCAGGTCCACCACCTCGTCGAACGACTCGCGGGTGAGGTCGGCGAAGGGCGCCGCCCGCCGGGCCAGTGCGAACAGGCCGTCGACGTCCCATTCCCCCGCGGCGGCCACCTCGGCCACGACCTGCTGGGTGAGGACGTCGAGCGGTGCGACCGGTGGGCGGAGCACGTCGAGGTGCCCGGCCCGCACGGCGGCCAGCAGGGCCGTGCACTCCACCAGCTCGTCGCGGGTGAGCGGGTAGAGGCGTCCGGCCGGCGTGCCCTCGACGTGGTGGTTGGCCCGGCCGATGCGCTGCAGGAAGGTGGCGATGGCGCGGGGCGAGCCGATCTGGCAGACGAGCTCCACCGGGCCGACGTCGATCCCGAGCTCGAGGGAGGCGGTGGCCACCAGCGCCCGCAGGTCGCCCGCCCGGAGCCGCTGCTCCACGATGCGGCGTCGGGCCGCCGACAGGCTGCCGTGGTGGGCGGCCACCTGGAGGGCGGCGTCGACCTCGCCGCCCGAGGCCGCCGCCGCGCCCTCCTCGGCCCCCAGCCGGAGCGCGAGCTGGTGGGCCACCCGTTCCGCCATCTTGCGGGTGTTGACGAAGACGAGGGTGGTGCGGTGCTCGAGGACGTGCCCGGCGATGCGGTCGAGCACGTCGGAGAACTGGCCGCCGCTGGCCACGGCTTCGAGCTCGCTGTCCGGCAGCTCGATGTCCACGTCGAGGTCGCGTGCGTGCCCGCAGTCGATGACGGCCGTCGGTGCCCGGTCGGGATCGACCCCCGACAGCAGGCGGGCCACGACGTCGAGCGGCCGTTGGGTGGCGGACAGGCCGATGCGTTGCAGCCGGCCGCCGCGTTCGGCGACCAGGTGCGCGAGGCGCTCGAGGCTGAGGGCCAGGTGGGAGCCGCGCTTGTCGCGGGCCAGGGTGTGGACCTCGTCCACGATGACCGTGTGGACGCCGCCCAGCACGGACCGGGAGGACTCGGCCGTCAGCAGGAGGTAGAGGGACTCCGGCGTGGTGACCAGCAGATCGGGTGGGCGCTTACGCATGGCCGCCCGTTCGGCGGGCGGCGTGTCCCCCGTGCGGACGCCGACGGTCAGGTCGGGAGGCGGGGCGCCGAGCCGCGTCGCCTCGGCGGCGATCCCCTCGAGCGGGGTGCGCAGGTTCTCCTCGACGTCGACGGCCAGGGCCCGGAGGGGGGAGACGTAGACGACGCCGGGGCCCCGTGGCACCTCCTCGTCGGCGGGCCGGGGACCGGCTTCGAGCCGGGCGCGGTAGGCCGCGTCGATGGCCACCAGGAACCCGGTGAGCGTCTTGCCGGAGCCGGTCGGCGACGCCACCAGGACGTCCTCGCCCGACAGGATCCTCGGCCACGCCCGGCGTTGGGGCTCGGTGGCGCCCCCGGGGAAGCGCCGCCGGAACCAGGCGGCCACGGCCGGGTGGAACTCGGCGGGCACACCGTCGGACCCCGGGACGGGCGGCTCGGGCGCGCCTGCGCCGGACTCCTCGGGTGGGGCCGTCACGGGGCCCGGGAGCGGGGTCCGGATCACCTGGCCAGTGTACGGGTGGGCTGTCACGCCGGCCCCGGCGGTGCGGTCCGGCCGGGTGGGAAGGGTCCCGGTCGGGAGGGCGGTCCCCGGATGGGGTACCGGGAGGTTGACGATCCGGCAGTTAATGATACTGTCATAATAATGATGATGAATGAACTAACTGGCACCGCCTCGTCGCCACCGGCCGCACCCCCGTCGTCCCCCAGCCGGCGCCGGCGCATCGGGATCCTCCTGATCTGCTCGATGAGCCTGCTGATCGTCGGTCTCGACGTGACCATCGTCAACATCGCCCTGCCCTCCATCAGCCGGGACCTCGGGGCCTCGGTGTCGGGGCTCCAGTGGACGATCGACGCCTACACGCTGGTCCTGGCCAGCTTCCTCATGTTGTCGGGATCGACGGCCGACCGCCTGGGCCGCCGGCGCACCTTCGTGGTGGGCCTCGTGCTGTTCGCGGCCGCGTCGGCGCTCTGCAGCCTGGCCCCGAGCCTCGGGTTCCTGGTGGCCTTCCGCATGCTCCAGGGCCTCGGCGCCTCCATGCTCAACCCGGTGGCCATGTCCATCATCACCAACACGTTCGTCGACCCCCGGGAGCGGGCCCAGGCCATCGGGGTCTGGGCCGCCGTGGTCGGCGTCAGCATGGCCATGGGGCCGGTGGTGGGCGGGTTCCTCGTCACCGCCCTCGGCTGGCGGTCCATCTTCTGGATCAACGTCCCCGTCGGGGCGGCGGCCGCCGTCCTGGCCCTGCGCTACGTGCCGGAGTCGCGCGCCCCCCGGCCCCGGCGGATCGACGGGGTCGGCCAGGTCCTGGTCATCGCCGTCATGTCGTCGCTGACCTTCGGGATCATCGAGTTGCCGTCCCGGGGCTTGGCGTCGCCGTGGATCCTGACCGCCTTCGCCGTGGCCGGCGGCTCCCTCGTCGCCCTGCTGGCCTGGGAGCGGCGCTGCGAGGAGCCCCTCGTCGACCTGCGCTTCTTCCGGTCGGTGCCCTTCGCCGGTGCCGCCCTGACCGCGGTGGGGGCCTTCGCCGCCCTCGGCGGCTTCCTGTTCCTGAACACCCTCTACCTCCAGGAGGTGCGGGGCCTGTCGCCCCTGCGGGCCGGCCTCTACACCCTGCCCATGGCGGTCATGGCCATGGTCTTGCCGCCGCTGTCGGGCCACGTGGTCGGCACCCGGGGTGCCCGGGTGCCGTTGGTGGTCGCCGGTGTCGGCATGACGGCTGCCTGCCTCATGCTGGCCCACCTCGACGCCCACACGCCGCTGTGGTGGCTGTTCCTCGCCTACGTGCTGTTCGGGGCCGGGTTCGGCTGCGTCAACCCGCCGATCACCAACGCCGCTGTCTCCGGCATGCCCCGGGCCCAGGCCGGGGTGGCCTCCGCCATCGCCTCGACGTCCCGCCAGGTGGGCCAGACGCTCGGCGTGGCCGTCGTGGGCGCGCTGCTGGCCGCCGCCACCGGGGTGGTGGTGGACACCACGGGACACGGCGGCGCCGGTCTGGCCGGGGCTGGGCGCACCGGGTGGTGGCTGCTCGCGGGCTGCAGCGCGTCGATCGTGGTGCTCGGCCTGGTGGTCACCTCCACGCGGGCGCACGCCTCGGCCGAGCGGACGGCCCGCCTGCTCAACCCGGAGTATCTGGCACACTCGTCGCCGTGACCGACGACCGGAGCGGGACCGAGGCCGACGGGGCGGCGCGCGCTGCCTGGTCGGCCATGGCCGCCCTGGTCCTGGACAATCGGCGCCGTCAGGACGTGAGCGAGGCGGTGGGGCTCCCTTTCGGTCGGCTGCGGGCGTTGCGGCGGCTCGCACCGGCGCCCATGACCATGGGCGAGTTGGCCGCGGCCATCGGGGTGGACGCGCCGAATTGCACCCCGGTCGTCGACGACCTGGAGCAACGGGGGCTGGCCGAGCGCCGCCCCCACCCCACGGACCGTCGGGTCCGGCTGGTGGCCGCCACGCCGGAGGGGGTCCGCCTGGCCCGGAAGGCCCAGCGGATCATGGGCACCCCGCCCGCCGCCCTCCGAGCCCTGTCCGCCCCGGACCTCGAGGCACTGGCCGCCATCCTGGCCAAGCTCGACCCGGACGCCTGACCGGCATGGGTCCCGGCGCCACACACGGTCCGGTCGTGGTCGTCGACGATCTCGACGACGACCGGCTGGCCGACTACCGGGACCTCAACGACCCGGCCCTGCGCCGCCGGCTCGAGGCGGCCCTCGGCATCGTGGTGGTGGAGGGCCGGGTGGCCGTGCGCCAGCTGCTCGACTCGGACCTGGCCCTGCGTTCCCTGCTGGTCGACGACCACCAGGTCACGCTGGCCGCCGACCTGGTCGACGCGGCACGGGCGGCCGGCGCGCCGGTGTACGTCGTACCCCGGGACCGCATGGCCGAGCTGGTCGGGTTCCGGCTCCACCGCGGCGTCGTGGCCGTCGCCGCCCGCCCGGCCGACCGCGATCCGGACGAGGTACTGGCCCGGGCGGCTCGTACGCCGAGCGTGGGCGGTGGCCGGCCGCTCGTCGTGCTCCTCGAGGGCCTCAACGACCCCGAGAACATCGGGGCCGTCTTCCGCAACGCCGCCGCGTTCGGTGCCGCCGCCGTCCTGGTGGACCCGACCTGCGGCGACCCGCTCTACCGGCGGTCGGTGCGGGTGTCGGTGGGCCACGTCCTCCACCTGCCGTGGGCACGGCTCGACCCGTGGCTGCCGGGACTCGAGCGGGTCCGGACCGCCGGTTTCGTCGTCGCCGCGCTCGCACCGTCGGCGTCGGCCGCGGGCACGTCGGGCTCCCGGTCGTGCAGCCTGCGTGACCTGGCCACCCGGCCGGGGCCGGTCGCCCTGGTGGTCGGGGCCGAGGGACCCGGCCTCCCGCGGGCCACGCTCGAGGCCGTCGACGTGGTGGTGACGATCCCCATGGCCGAGGAGGTCGACTCGCTCAACGTGGCCACGGCTGCGGCCGTCGCCCTGGAGCGTCTCTCGGGCCCGTGAGCCGGCCCTTCCCTCCGGGGCCCGGGTGGCGGGCCGTCTATCGTTGGGAGTCCCCCGACCCCACGACGACGGAGCCCGAGTGACCGACTCGACCATCATCTACACCCACACCGACGAGGCCCCGCTGCTGGCCACCTACTCCCTGCTGCCCGTGGTGCAGGCCTACGCGGCGCAGGCCGAGGTGGCCCTCACGACCCGGGACATCTCGCTGGCGGGCCGCGTCCTGGCGGCCTTCCCGGACCGCCTGACCGAGGGGCAGCGGGTGGAGGACGCGTTGGCCGAGCTGGGCCGGGACGTGCTGACCCCCGAGGCCAACATCATCAAGCTGCCGAACATCTCGGCGTCGATCCCGCAGCTCAAAGGGGCCATCGCCGAGCTGCAGGCCAAGGGGTTCGACGTCCCGGACCTCCCCGAGGACCCGCAGGACGAGACCGGCCGCGACACGCTGGCCCGCTACCGCAAGGTGCTGGGCAGCGCGGTCAACCCGGTGCTGCGGCAGGGCAACTCCGACCGCCGGGCCCCGGCGTCGGTCAAGCACTACGCCCGCACCCATCCGCACCGCATGGGACCGTGGACGCCGGCGTCGCGGACCGACGTGGCCCACATGGACGCAGGGGACTTCCGCTCCACCGAGCAGTCGGCCGTCATGGAGGCCGACGGCAGCCTGTCGGTCGAGCTGGTGGCGGCCGACGGCACCGTCACCGTCCTGCGGCCGCCGGTGGCGGTGCTGGCCGGTGAGGTGGTCGACGCCGCCGTCCTGCGGGTGGCCGAGCTGCGCACCTTCCTCGACCGACAGATCGCCCGGGCCGCGGCCGAGGGCGTGCTCTTCTCGGTCCACCTGAAGGCGACCATGATGAAGGTGTCCGACCCGATCATCTTCGGCCACGTGGTGCGGGCCTTCTTCCCCCGCACGTTCGCGGCGTACGGCGACGTGCTGGCCGCCGCCGGTCTGAGCCCCAACGACGGTTGGGGCGCCATCCTGGACGGGCTGTCCGCGCTGCCCGAGGGCGAGGCGGTGGCCGCCTCCTTCGCCGACGAGCTGGCCGCCGGTCCGGCGCTGGCCATGGTCGACTCCGACCGGGGGATCACCAACCTCCACGTGCCGAGCGACGTGATCGTGGACGCCTCCATGCCGGCCATGATCCGCAATTCGGGGCACATGTGGGGGCCCGACGGCCAGGAGGCCGACGCCCTGGCCGTGATCCCGGACAGCAGCTACGCCGGGGTGTACCAGGTCGTCATCGACGACTGCCGTGCGCACGGGGCCTTCGACCCCGCCACCATGGGCTCGGTGCCCAACGTGGGCCTCATGGCCCAGGCGGCCGAGGAGTACGGGAGCCACGACAAGACCTTCGAGATCGCCGCCGACGGCGCGGTGCGCGTCACCGACGACACCGGCAAGGTGGTCTTCGAGGTGCCGGTCGCCGCCGGCGACATCTTCCGTATGTGCCAGACCAAGGACATCCCGATCCGCGACTGGGTGAAGCTGGCCGTGACGCGGGCCCGGGCCACGGGCGACCCGGCCGTCTTCTGGCTCGACGAGGGGCGGGCCCACGACGCCAACCTGATCGCGAAGGTGCGGACGTACCTGGCGGACCACGACACCGAGGGGCTGCGGATCGAGATCCTGGCCCCGACCGAGGCGACGGCCCTCTCGCTGGAGCGCATCCGCCGGGGCGAGAACACGATCTCGGTGACCGGCAACGTCCTGCGTGACTACCTGACCGACCTGTTCCCCATCCTGGAGCTGGGCACCAGCGCCAAGATGCTCTCGGTGGTGCCGCTGATCGAGGGCGGCGGCCTGTTCGAGACCGGCGCCGGCGGCTCGGCCCCCAAGCACGTCCAGCAGCTCCTGGCCGAGAACTACCTCCGGTGGGACAGCCTCGGCGAGTTCCTGGCCCTGGCCGTCAGCTTCGAGCACCTGGCCCGGGTCACCGGCAACGGGCGGGCCCAGGTGCTGGCCGACACCCTCGACCGGGCCACCGGCACGCTCCTCGACGAGAACCGCTCGCCGAGCCGGAAGCTGGGTGGCCTCGACAACCGGGGGAGCCACTTCTACCTGGCCCTCTACTGGGCCCGCGAGCTGGCCACCCAGACGGACGACCCGGCGCTGGCCGCCGCCTTCGGCCCGCTGGCCGAGCGGCTGGGTGTCGACGAGGACGTCATCGTGGCCGAGCTGCTGGCCGTCCAGGGGTCGCCGACCGACGTCGGCGGCTACTACCGGCCGGACGACGCCATGGCCACCGCGGTGATGCGGCCCTCCGCCACCTTCAACGCCGCCCTCGACTCGCTCGCCTGACGGACACCGCCCGGCCGCCGGGGTCAGGATCCGTCGGCCCCGAGCGTCCCGAGCCGGGCCCGCAGGAAGTCGCGCTCGACGGCGTTGTCGGTCAGCTCGAGCGCCCGCCGGTAGGCGTCGACGGCCTCGTCCGTGCGTCCCAACCGGGCCAGGAGGTCGGCCCGGGCCGAGGGCAGGTAGGCGTAGGCGGCCAGCTGCGGCTCGTCGGCCAGGAGGTCGAGGGCGGCCAGCCCCTCCGCCGGCCCCTCGGCGAATCCCACGGCCACGGCCCGGTTGAGCGCCACCACCGGGGACGGCCACACCGTGACGAGGAGGTCGTAGAGGCCGACGAGCTCGGCCCAGTCGGTGGCCGACCAGGTGGGCGCCTCGGCGTGCACGGCGGCGATGGCCGCCATGAGGGCGAAGCGCCCCGGCGGCCGGCGACGCAGTGCCTCGCGCACGAGGGCCAGCCCCTCGGCGATCTCGCCGGCGTCCCACCGGCCCCGGTCCTGGTCGGCCAGGAGGGCCAGCGACCCGTCGTCGGCCACTCGGGTGGCCCGGCGGGCGTGGGTCAGCAGGATGAGCGCTAGCAGGCCGGCCACGTCGGCGTCGTGGGGGAGGAGCACCCGGAGCATCCCGGCCAGCGCCAGCGCCTGCTCCACCAGGTCGGCCCGCACGAGGTCCCGTCCGAGCGGGGCCGTGTGGCCGGTGGTGAACACCAGGTGGACCACGGTCAGCACGGCGTCGGTCCGTTCGGGCAGCTCCGCCAGTCCCGGCACCCGGTAGGGGATGCCGGCCGCCGCGATCTTCTTCTTGGCCCGGGTGATGCGGGCGGCCATGGTGGCCTCCTGGACCAGGAAGGCGCGGGCGATCTCGGCGGTCGTGAGGCCGCACACCAGGCGGAGGGTCAGGGCCACCCGGGCCTCGGGAGCCAGGGCCGGGTGGCAGCAGGTGAAGACCAGCCGCAGCCGGTCGTCCGGCACGTCGCTCGCCGTCTCCCCCGCGGCCGCGCCGTCGCTGTCGGGGTCGTCGTCCCGCCCGTCAGCCATCAGGTCGGGGAGGATCCGGTCGTGGGTCGACCGCCTTCGCAGCACGTCGACGGCCCGCCGGCGGGCCACGGTGGTCAGCCAGGCGCCCGGCCGGTCGGGCACGCCCTTGGTCCGCCACGTGGTCAGCGCCCGCGCGTAGGCGTCCTGCACGCACTCCTCGGCCAGGTCGATGTCGCCGGCCACGCGCACCGTCGCGGCGAGCACGAAAGCCCACTCGCGACGGTGCGCATCGGCGACCGCGGCCTCGACCGAGGCGTCCACCGGCTGCCTCCGGTCAGAGGGGCCGGACCGGACGGACCTCGACGCCGCCCCCGCGGGCCGGGATCTCCTTGGCCATGGCGATGGCCTCGTCGAGGTCGGCCGCCTCGAGCAGGTAGTAGCCGCCGAGCGCCTCCTTCGTCTCGGCGAAGGCCCCGTCGGTGATGGTGAACCCGCCCGCCCCGTCGCCGCGGACCGTGGTGGCGGTGTCCGACGGCTGCAGGGCATTGCCGCCGCGGATGGCCGCGCCGTGACGCTCGCCGAAGCGTCGGTGGCCCTCCATCATCGCCTCGCCCTCGGCGGGTCGTTCGAACGTGGACTCGTCCTCGTAGATGAGGACCAGGTACTCGGCCATGACGGCTCCCTTCCGGCGGCCCGACTCTCGGCCCGCTCCGTCACTACGACGAACAGGATGTGCGCGAATCGACAGGCGGGCCGGCCGACACCGCCGACGGGGCTACGACTGGTTCACTGTACGGGCGATGCCTGCGACCCGGCGCCCACCGCCTGAGACCCGGCGCCCCCCGACCGGCACACGGCGCCCGCCGCCGGCCACGACCGGTCGGCGCCCGGCCACACCCCGCCGTCGGGGGCGGGGGCGCCGGGTGTTGGCCCTGGTGGTGGCGGTGGCCCTGGTCGCCGCCGGCGCCGTGCTGTGGGCGGCAGGACCGCTCCGGCACTCGACGGCGTCCGGGGTGCAGCTCGACCCGTCCGCCTTCTCCGCCGGCGCCTGCACGGCCTTCCCGCCCACCGCCGGCGACCGGCACACGACCGTCTTCCTCGACGCCGGCCACGGCGGGCTGGACCCCGGCGCGGTCGGTTCCACCTCCTCGGGGGCGACCGTCGACGAGGGCACGGTGACGCTCCCGGTGGAGCTCGATGCGGCCGCCCTGCTGCGGGCCCACGGGTACCGGGTGGTGGTGTCCCGCACCACCGACTCGAACGTGGTCCGGCTGGCGCCCGTCGACCTGTCGGGCTCGGAGCTCAGCCTGCAGGGGGCCCACGACGACGTGGCCGCCCGTGACGTCTGCGCCAACCTGTCCGGCGCCGCGGCACTGGTCGGGATCTACTTCGACAGCGGTGCCAGCCCCGCCGACGGCGGCAGCGTCACCACCTACGACACGGCCCGGCCGTTCAGCGCCGCCAACCTCCGTCTGGCCACGCTCGTGCAGAAGGACACGCTGGCCGCCATGAACGCGCAGGGCTGGCAGATTCCCGACGACGGGGTGCAGCCCGACTCGGTGGAGGGGTCGCTGGTCCCCACCAGCTCGACCAGCGCGCTGGCCGAGGCGGCGGCCCACTACGGCCACGTCCTCCTGCTCGGCCCGGCCGACGCCGGCTTCTTCGCCACACCGTCCGAGATGCCGGGTGCCCTCGTCGAGCCCCTGTTCGTGACCGATCCGTTCGAGGGCACCCTGGCCGCCAGCCCGTCGGCCCAGCAGGTCATGGCCGGCGGCATCGCCCGGGCCGTGGAGCAGTTCCTGGCCCCGACGGCCTCGGGCTGACCGGCGGACCCGTCGGGCGGGCGGGCCCGACCGACCGCTGCGCTCAGCGGGTCGGTACGGTGCCGGGTGCGGCCAGGGCGCCGGTCACCAGGTCGGCCACCTCGGCCGGGTCGGCGGCACCCAGCTCGTCGAACCAGCCCAGCGAGCGGGCCAGCCCCACCCCCAGCAGGGCGGCCACCGCCACCTCGGCCCGGAGCACCGGGCGGTCCAGCCCGGCCGCGCCGTACCCGGCGGCCACGGGCCCGACCATGCGCCGCTCCAGGCGCGCGGTGGCGGCCGCACGGATCTCGCCCGGTACGTCGTCGCGCACCAGGGCCTGCAGGACCGGGCCCGGACCCCGGCGGGCCGTCCGGCGCAGCACCACACCGACCACGTGGGCCAGGTCGTCGAAGGCGGCGTGGTCCGGCGGGTTGCCGTCCGTACCGTCGTCGACCAGGGGCTCGGCGGTCACCGCGGCCAGGTACAGGTCGGCCTTGGACCCGAAGTAGCGGGCGATGAGGGCGGGGTCGGCGCCGGCCGCCTCGCCGATCTCGCGGGTGGTCGTCCGCTCGTAGCCCTTCCGGCCGAACAGGTCCTGGGCGGCGGCCAGCAGGGCGGCGCGGGTGGCGGCGGCGTCCCTCGGGCGGGGCGCCGTCATGGTCGGTCGCCCCCGTCGAGGTCGAGCTCGTCCACCAGCATGGCCCCGGTGGCGTCGAGCAGCGCCTCCTCCTCCATCCGCACCTCGAGCGGGTCGAGCTCGCCGTCCGGCCCCGCGGCACGGTCGGGTGCCGGCCCGGCACCGGGGAGCACGAAGGCCAGCACGGCGGTCAGTAGGCCGAGGCCGGCCGAGATCACGAGGGCGACCCGGAAGCCGTCGAGGTCGGGCAGGGCGGCACCGTGTGGGGTGTAGGCCAGCAGCACGGCGGCGCCGAAGGCGCTGCCCACGGACAGCCCGATGTTCCGCAGCACCTGGTAGAAGCCGGTGGCGCTGCCCGTCTCGCTGCCGGGCACGGCCCGGACGATGAAGCCGGGCATGGCGGCGAAGGTGAACCCGATCCCCAGCCCGACGATGCCCATGCAGGCGAACGCCTCCCACAGCGAGCCGTGACTGAGGGCGAAGTAGGTCGACGCCCCGGCGAAGACGACGGCGCCCAGGGGGATCATGCTCCGCACCCCGAACCGCCGCTCGTAGGGGACGAGCAACCGGCTGGCCAGGAAGGTCCCGGCCGACAGGGGGGTCAGCACGAACCCGGACACGATCACCGAGGCGCCGAAGCCGAACCCGGCCGACGGCGGGATCTGGATGAACTCCACCACGATGGGCACCACCAGGTACATCGACATGCTCATGAGGAACCCGGCCACGTCGGCCATGAGGACCGAGCGGTTGGCCAGGTGGTGGAGGTTCACCAGCGGGTGCGGCGAGCGGAGCTCGTGGGGCACCCAGACGGCCAGCACCACCACGCTGGCCACCACCAGCCCGAGCGACCGCAGCGACGTCCAGCCCCAGGCGCCGCCTTCGCTCAGGGCCACGGACACCCCGGTCACGGCCAGGCTGAGCAGCACGGCCCCGAGCGCATCGAAGGTGAGCGGCCCGGCCGGCGTCCGACCCGGGATCACGACCATGGCCGCCGCCAGCGCGCCCGCCACCATGAGGGCGCCGAACCAGTAGGCGGCGTGCAGTCCGAGGAGCTGGGCGACCATGGCGGTGATGGGATAGCCCAGGCCGGCGCCGATGGCCGTCGACACCGACAGGGTGGCGATGGCCGAGCTGGCCCGCACCGGGTCCAGGTTGCGCCGGGCGATGGCCATGTTGACGGGCAGCAGCCCGAGACCCACCCCCTGGAGGGCCCGTCCGAGCACCAGCACGGTGAAGGAGGTCGACAGCGCCGACACCACGCACCCGGCCAGGACCACCGAGAGGGTGACCATGATCACGTCCCGCTGCCGGGCACCGTCGGCGAGGCGTCCCATCACCGGGGTGGCCAGGGCGCCGGTCAGGAGGGCCGCGGTCAGAACCCACTGCGAGGAGCTGAGGGTGACGTGGTAGGTGGTGGCGATGGTGGGGATCAGGGGCGCGCCGAGGCTGCTCACGATGGCGACGAGCAGCCCGACGGCGACCAGGGTCGGGACGAGCAGGGAGGTGCGGCGGTCAGATGTCATCAGTTGATGACATCGTAGCCGGGCCCCGGTCCGGCGGCGCCGGTCGGTGGGGCCGTCAGGCGGCGCCGGATGGCCGGCGCGACGGTGCCGGGTCGGACAATTCCAAGGCTCCGTCCTCCACCTTGGCGAAGCGCAGCAGCCACGTGTCGCGCAGGTAGTTCTGGTGGAGCCGCCACGGGGTGGTCGCGCCCTGCTTGGGCAGGGAGGCCGCCGCCCGGGTCACGTACCCCGACGAAAAGTCGATGAACGGCTCGACGGCCGCCGACGGGTCCGGCGGGAGCGGCGTGCACCGCCGGAGCCCACGGGCCTCCATGGTGTCGAGCAGGCGGCAGACGTACTCGGCGGTCAGGTCCGCCTTGAGCGTCCACGAGGCGTTGGTGTACCCGAAGGTCATGGCCAGGTTGGGCACCCCGCACAGCATGATGCCTTTGTAGGCCACCGTGGCGCCCTGGACGACGGGCGTCCCGTCGACCTCGAGCGTCATGCCGCCCAGCAGCTCCATGGCCAGTCCGGTGGCCGTCACCACGATGTCGGCCTCGAGCTCGGCCCCCGATGTGAGACGGATCCCGGTCGGGGTGAAGGTGTCGATCGTGTCGGTCACGATGTCGGCCCGGCCGGCGCTGAGAGAGGCGAAGAGGTCGCCGTCCGGCACCAGGCACAGGCGCTGGTCCCACGGGTCGTAGCGGGGGGCGAAGTCGGTGTCGACGTCGTAGCCCGCCGGCAGCGCGTCCACCACCCCCTTGCGGATGCCCTTCTTCACCAGCCCGGGCGCCCGCCGGCTCAAGACGAAGCTGCTCTGGGTGGCCAGCACGTTCTTCCAGCGGATCAGCGCGTGGGCGGTCCGAGCCGGGAGGCGCTTCCGCAGCGCGTCGGCCATGGCGTCGGTGCCCGGCCGGGCCACGATGTAGGTGGGCGAGCGCTGCAGCATCGTCACGTGGGCGGCGCCGCCGTCAGCCAGGGCGGGCACCAGAGTCACGGCGGTGGCGCCGCTGCCGATGACCACGATGCGCCGGCCCGACCAGTCGAGGTCCCCGGGCCAGTGCTGGGGGTGGACGATGGTCCCCTCGAACGACGCCTCGCCGGGGAAGTCGGGACGGTAGCCCTGGTCGTAGCGGTAGTAGCCGGTGGTGCCCCACAGGAACCCGCAGGTGAGCTGCTCGCGGTGGCCGGTCTCCGTGTCCTCGACGTCGACCGTCCAGCGCGCCTCGGACGGGGACCACGAGGCGGCCACCGCCCGGCGGTGGAAGCGGACCTTCTCCTCCACGCCGTGCCGGCGGGCGGTCGTGCGGATGTACTCGAGGATGGACGGTCCGTCGGCGATGGCCTTGTCGCCCACCCAGGGCTCGAACGAGTAGCCGAGGGTGAACATGTCGGAGTCCGAGCGGACACCCGGGTAGCGGAACAGGTCCCAGGTCCCCCCGATGGCGCCGCGCGCCTCGAGGATGGCGTAGGTGGTGCCGGGCCGTTTCGTGCCGAGGTGGCAGGCCGCCCCCACCCCGGACAGCCCGGCGCCCACGATGAGGACGTCGACGTGCTCCAGCTCCACGGACGGAGTCTAGGCAGCGTCCCCGGCGGCCCCGCGGGTAGCGTGCCGCTGCCCACCCGCACTACCGGACCGAGTTCACCCCGTGCACCCGCCCCTCTCCCGCCCATGACGCCTCCGACGGGGTGCGGGCCACGGACCACCCGGGCGGACACCTCTTCATCCGGCGCCTGCGGGAGGCGGGCACGCTGCAGCCCCTGCTGGACGCCGCCGTGCACCCCTGAGCGACCGGTGGTGGCACCGCGCCCCGGAACTGGCAGAGTGGGACGTGTGAACGTCCTCTTCGTCACCCTGGACCAATTCCGCGCCGACTGCCTGTCGGCGGCCGGCCACCCGCTGGTGGCCACGCCGAACCTGGACCGCCTGGCCGCGTCCGGCGTCCGGTTCGCCTCCCACTACTCGCAGGCCGCGCCGTGCGGGCCGGCCCGGGCCGCCCTCTACACAGGCACGTACCAGATGACCAACCGGGTCGTGGCGAACGGAAGCCCGCTCGAGGACCGCTTCGACAACGTGGCCCGCCTGGCCCGGAGGGCCGGGTACGCGCCGGCCCTGTTCGGCTACACCGACCAGGGGGTGGACCCGTCCACCACGGCCGGCCCCGACGATCCGTGGCTCGACACCTACGAGGGCATCCTGCCGGGCTTCGACGTGGTGCTCGACCTCGACGACCGGCTCACCCCGTGGCTCGCCCACCTCGAGTCCCTCGGCTACGGCACGCTCGGCCCCTACGAGGCCCTCGGGTCCGAGTCGGCGCGGCCCGCCGAGCACAGTCTCTCGACCTTCATGACCGACCACCTGATCGCGTGGATCGACGGCCGGGACGGACCGTGGTTCGCCCATGCCAGCTACTGGCGGCCCCACCCGCCCTACGCCGCCGCCGGCCGGTGGTCCACCCGTTACGACCCCGCCGACGTCGGCCTGCCCCTCGCCCCCGACCCCGGCATCCATCCGGTGGTGGACGCCGCCCGCACCCTCGACGTCTGCCGGGCGCCCGACGACCCGGCGGCCATGGCCCACCTCCGGGCCCAGTACTTCGGCATGGTCTCCGAGGTCGACGACCAGGTCGGCCGACTGCTCGACCACCTGGCGGCCACCGGGCAGGAGGACGACACCCTGGTGGTGCTGACCGCCGACCACGGCGAGCAGCTCGGCGACCAGGGCCTGATCGAGAAGCTCGCCTTCTACGAGTCCACCTACGCCATCCCCTGCATCGTGCGGGCCCCTGGCCATTCCGGCGCGGTCGGCCAGGTGGTCGACGAATTCACCGAGGCGGTGGACCTGCTGCCGACGGTGGCCGAGTTGCTCGGCCAGGAGGTCCCGGTCCAGTGCGACGGCAACTCGCTCGTCCCCTACCTGGACGGCGGCTCGCCGGACCGCGTGCGCACGTCGGTGCACTGGGAGTGGGACTGGCGCGACATCGTCATGGGCCCGCACCGCACGGTCGGCGGGGCCGACCCCCAGCTCGAACGGACCAACCTGGCCGTCGAGCGCACGGCCACCCACGCCTACGTGCAGTTCGGCGACGGCTCCTGGCGGTGCTTCGACCTGGCTGCCGACCCCGGCTGGCACACCACCACCGAGGACCCGTCCGTGGTGCTTCCGATGGCCCAGTCGATGCTGACCTGGCGGTCGAGCCACCTCGGCGGGGCGTACACCCAGCGCCTGCTCGGACCCGACCGCCGCGGGTTCTGGCCGGAGGCCCGTCCGGCCTGACCTCGTCCGCCGGCCCGCGGCCGAGGGTCCTGCGCCGCCCGGGTCAGGGCGTCGGCCGCAACCGGGCCGCCACCGCGTCGGGGTCGTCGACGGTCAGGACCCAGCGCTCGAACTCCTGGCCCTCGAACTCGACGACCACCGCCGGGCCCTTGCCGTGCACGGCGGCGAAGTCCTTGCCGAACGACCCACGGCGGGTGCCCACCGCGATCACGCCCGGCAGACCGGTGCCGGGGGCCCGGATGCCGCGCAGCTCGGCCCACGGGTCCGCCACCGTGCGGACGGCGGTGACCGCGGCCACGGGGGCGTCGATGTCGCCCCGGAAGCCCTCGAGGTGCTCGCGGCGGGAGAGGGCGAGGGTGACGGTGGCACCGGCGACGACGAGGTCGGCCATGGCGGCGATCCTACCGGCGGCCGTCAGGCGTCCTGGAGGTCGCGCCGCACGAACGCGGCGCCGCCCACCACCGCGGCCACGAGTCCGACGGCCAGCATCCACCCGATCGACGTCCAGTCCGGCGGCACCGACGGGGCCGCCGCCATCTGATGGAAGACGGACGTGTCGGCCGCCCAGTGGTCGATGCCGCCGAAGCCGCCGACCACGTCGACCAGGATCGACCAGGCGATGACCGCGTAGACCGCCGGCGCGGCGGTCCGGGGGGCGATCCCGAACGCCAGGACGCCGAGGCCGAGGACGCACACAGCGGGCGGCAGGGTGTTGAGCCCGGCGCCGACCACCGTCGGGGCAGCCAGGTGGGCACCGCCCGCCCGGGCCCCGATCCAGGTGGACAGCCCGGCCAGCGTGGCGCAGGCGGCCAGGGCCACCAGGGCCACACCGACCCGTCCGGCCAGCCAGGCCACCCGGGTCACCGCCCGGGTCAGCAGCGGGTCGAGCCGCCCCTCCAGCTCCTCCGAGCGCACCGACGTGACCTGGGTGGCGGCGACGAAGGCGAGCAGCACGGCGACGATGAGGAACGTCACCCCGAGGTAGGCCGAGGCGCCGCTGCCCGCCGCCCCCAGACGGGCGAACACGTCGTGCACGGACGACCCCGAGAGCGAGCGGCCGGCGCCGTCGGCCACCAGTCCGAAGACCAGTCCCGTGACCACCAGCGCCCCGATCCAGGCGGTCAGGGTCGGCCGCACCAGGCGCACGGTCAAGCCGAGCTGGCCGCTCAGCAGGCGCAGGCGGGGCTCGGCCCGGTCGCGGTCGGGGAGCGTGCTCGAGCCCAGGTCGCGGGTGGCGGCCAGCCGGATGGTGGCGGCCCCGGTCACCAGCACGAAGGCGATGATCGGCACGAAGGGCAGCCAGTCCGGCGAGGTGAGCGGCTGCAGGCGCTCGACCCAGCCGACCGGCGTGCACCAGACGAGCCAGTGGAGACCGGTGCCCGAGTCGGCCACCAGGCGGAGCGCGTAGCTGAGACCGAGGAAGGCGCCGGCCCAGCCGGCGGCCTGTCGACGGGTCGGGGCCAACTGGCTGGACAGGGCGCCGACGGTCGTGAACAGCAGGGCGCCCGCCACCAGCGCGGTGGCGAAGAAGAGGGAGGAGCCGACCGCGAACCCCAGCCGGGACGAGCGCCCGGCGACGACCACGAGGAGGGCGGTCACCACCCACAGTGCGGCCACCCCGGCCAGCAGTCCCGCCAGCGCCTGGGCGGCCGCCCGACCCCGGGTCGTGGCCCCGGCCACCAGGAGCTCCCACCGACCGGCGTCCTCCTCGCCCCGCAGGGACCGGGTGGCGGCCAGGAGCCCCCACACGGCGCCGACCACCGTGAGGGTGAGGAACGACTTGAAGACGGTGAAGCCCGCCACCGTGTCGAGTCGGGGGGCCGGGCCGAACAGCGCGATGGTGGTGCGGTTGGCCCCGAAGGCGGTGGCCAGCGCCGTCCGCTGGGCGGCCGTCCGGTAGATGCCGCCGTAGGTCCACCCCGACGACACGACGATGGCACCGAAGACGTAGCCCCAGATCGCCCCGGATCGCACCGTGCGGCGGGCCGTGCGGCGCAGCACGACCGTGCCGGGTGACCGGCCGGCCGGTACGGCTCCCGGTGCGGCGGGGGGTGCGGCCAGGACGTCGATCGTCATGGGTCGACGGGGTCGGGCGCGTCGCCATGCTCGCCGTACAGGCTGAGGAAGAGCTCCTCGAGCGACGGCTCGCGGCTGCGCAGCTGGTGCACGCCCGCTCCGGCGAGGACCTGGAGCAGCGGTGCCATGGAGCCGCGCACCTGCAGGCTGACGTGCCGGCCGTCGGTCGTCGCCGACACCACCCCCTCGACGGACGAGAGGTCGGGAGCGTCACCGTCGAAGGTCACGTCGACGGTGAGCGCCGACAGGTGACGCATCTCGGTCAGCGTTCCCATCTCGATCAGGCGGCCGTGGCGCAGCACCCCGACCCGGTCGCACAGCGCCTCCACCTCGCTCAGGAGGTGGGACGAGAGGAACACGGTCTGGCCCCGGTCCTTCGCCTCGAGGACGCAGCTGCGGAACTCCCGGGCCATGAGCGGGTCGAGGCCCGAGGTCGGCTCGTCCAGGATCAGCAGGTCGGGCCGGGACGACAGCGCCGCCACCAGGGCCACCTTCTGGCGGTTGCCCTTGGAGTAGGCCCGCACCTTCTTCGAGGTGTCCAACGCGAACCGATCGACCAGTTCGTCGCGGTAGGCGGCGTCCACCGCCCCCTGGACCTGGCCGAGCACGTGGAGGGCCTCGGCCCCGGTCAGGTTGGGCCACAGCGACGGCTCGCCGCTGACGTAGGCGAGCCGGCGGTGTACCGCTGCCGCATCCGCCTGGCAGTCGAGCCCGAACAGTCGGGCCGTGCCCGACGTCGGGCGGATGAGGCCCAGCAGCAGCCGGATGGTGGTCGTCTTGCCGGCCCCGTTGGGCCCCAGGTAGCCGACGATCTCACCGGGCCGCACGTCCAGGTCGAGGCCGACCAGGGCGTCGGTGCCCCGGTAGCGCTTGGTCAGCCCCCGGGTCTCGATGGCGGGCGGCCCGCTCATCCCCCGGTCCGGAAGATCAGGACGGGGCACGAGGCGTGGGCGGCGCAGTGCTCGCTGACCGAGCCGAGGAGCAGTCCGCCCAGCTCGCGGTGGCCGCGCGTCCCGAGGGCCAGCAGGTCGGCGCCGCGCGAGGCGGCGGCCAGTACCGCCGAGGGGTGGCCCTCGACCACGCACGCACGGAAGTCGACGTCGGGACGGGCGCGCCGGGCGTCCTCCACCGCGCCCCGCACCAGGCGGGTCGCATCGGCCGACGGGTCGTAGTCCGTGGGCATCACCACGGCGGAACCGTATGCGGAGGGCCATTCCCAGGTGGTGACGACCTCCACCGTGGCGCCCGTGGATGCCGCCATGGCGGCGGCCCACTCCAGGGCGCCCGCGGCGGGGTCCGACCCGTCGAAACCGACGACGATCCGTCCCGCTGCCTGCGTGTCCCCGGTCGTCACGTTGCCTCCTCGGTCGGCGGTGCGCTCCTGACAGCCGGTCCGTCGGAGAGTCGATCCACCCGGCACGCTACGGAGACCCCGAGGACTGAGGTAGAGGATTTGGTCCCGGCGGGCCGGGCGACGCCCTCAGCCGTCGGTGGGGGTGGCGACGGTGCGGTCGCGGAAGGTCGGGACCTGCCACACGATCGTCGTGCCGCCGAGGGCGGGGTGGGTGATGTCCAGCGTCCCGTCCAGGCCCTCGGCCCGGTCGCGCATGTTGGCCAGGCCCATCCCGCCTTCGGTGGCCCGTGCGCCGACGAAGCCGCTGCCGTTGTCGGTGACCTCCAGGCGGCAGTACCGCCCCACCATCGACAGCCGGACCCGCGCCCGGGTCGCCCCGGAGTGCCTGCCGATGTTGGTCAGCGCCTCGCGCAGGGTGGGCAGCAGCTGGTCGGCCACGGCGTCGGTCACCGCCGTGTCGACCGCCCCCTGGAATTCGACGGGCACGTCGAAGCCCACCACCGGGCGCAGCTCCTCGGCCAGGGCGAGGACATGGGCACGGATGCCCCGGCCGTTGCCCGCGCCGCCCAGCTCGAAGATGGTGGCCCGCACCTGGCGGATCGTCTCGTCGATGTCGGCGATGGCTCCCTCGAGGCTCGGGCTCACGGAGCGGCCCGCCGGGGTGGCCGCCAGGCCCTGGAGGGACAGGCCGATGGCGAACAGCCGTTGGATCACCCCGTCGTGGAGGTCCCGGGCCAGGCGGTCCCGGTCCTCGTACACGGCGATCTCGCCGGCGCGCTGGTGGAGCCGGGCGTTCTCCACGGCGATGCCCGCCGCCACGGCCAGCGCCTCGATGACGACCTCGTCGTCACGGGTGAACTCGTCCGCGCCGATCTTCTCGGTCAGGTAGAGGTTGCCGTACACGCGATCCTGGACCCGGATGGGCGCGCCCAGGAACGACGTCATGGGTGGGTGCCCGGGCGGGAACCCGACGCTGGCCGGGTGGTCGGCGATGGCCCGGATCCGGATCGGACGGGGGTCGCTGATGAGGACCCCGAGGACGCCCTTGCCGGAAGGGAACGGCCCCTGGAGCAGCCGCGTCTCGTCCTCGGTCTCGAGCCCCGAGGCCACGAATTCGATGGTCGTGCGTCCGCGCTCGTCGAGGACGCCGAGGGCGCCGTAACGGGCGCCCGCCAGCGAGCGGGCCTCGGCCACGATGTGGTTGAGCAGTGCGCCGAGGTGCAGGTTCGACTCGAGCAGCAGCGTCGCCTCGAGCACCCGGCGCAGTTTTGCGGGGTCCTCGATGGCGTCGTAGGCCGCCTTCCGCGGCTCCCGCTCGTCTCCCACGCCGCCACATTACGTCCCGCGACAGGCGTCCTCACTGACGAGCCGCCCCTCCGCGTGCTCAAATGGTGGTCCATGACCATCCGCGTCTTCCTCCTCGACGACCACGAGATCGTGCGGACGGGTCTGCGCTCCCTCCTCGAGTCGACCGACGACCTCGAGGTGGTGGGGGAGGCCGGCACCGTGGCCGAGGCGCTCAGCCGGCTGCCGGCGCTGCAGCCGGACGTGGCCATCCTCGACGTGCGCCTGCCCGACGGCAGCGGCGTGGAGGTCTGCCGCGAGATCCGGGCCCAGCTGCCCACGACAGCCTGCATCATGCTCACGTCCTACGCCGACGACGAGGCGCTCTTCGCCTCCATCATGGCGGGCTCCTCGGGATACGTCCTCAAGCAGGTCGGCGGCAACAGCCTCATCGACGACGTGCGCAAGGTGGCGGCCGGACAGTCGCTGCTCGACCCCGCCCTGACCGACCGCGTCCTGCGCCGGCTGCGCGAGGGCCCCGAGGAGGAGCCCCTGCTCGCCACCCTCACGCACCAGGAGCGGCGGATCCTCGACCTCATCGCCGAGGGCAAGACCAACCGGCAGATCGCCGAGGCGATGTTCCTGGCCGAGAAGACGGTCAAGAACTACGTGTCCAACCTGCTCACCAAGCTGGGGATGGAGCGGCGCACCCAGGCCGCCTCCTACGCCACGCGGATCCGCGAGCGCGCCGAGCACGAGCGCCGGACGGACGCGACCGGCACCTGACGTCCGGGCCGGTCAGGGAGCGTCGCCGGACGGCGCGTCCTCGACGGTGCGCCGCGGGAGGTTGACGCCTTTGGCAACGAGCGCCTCCTCCAGCACGGCGCGGCCGTGCAACGGGGCGTCGAAGTCCGACGGGCGGGCGACGATGCCGCGCCGCCGGGCCAGCCGGATGAGAGCGGCGTCGTAGGCGAGCTGGTCGGCCACCGCCTGGAGCGCCCACCCCGGGTCGGTGCGGGTCGCGTTGCGGTCCATGGCGTGACGCAGGCGCAGCACGTCGGCCAGGGGCCCCTGCGAGCGCGCCCGGGTCTCGGGATCCTCCTCGTAGTCGAGGACCGCCTCGAGCAGCTGTGCGTACATGACGCCGACGTGCACGTCTCGGCCTCCGGACCCGGGATCGAGGCGGGGAAACGTCGTCCTCACCCCCGCCGCCGCCCGGACCCCTTCGTCACTCGCCCCGGCTCCGCCGGATGGCGGCCTCGGCGGACTCATAGGCCTGGCGCAGGTCGTCGATCAGCTTCTCCACCCCGGCCCGCAGGGACCCGAGGTTCTCGCCGGCGTCCTTCGGGATCCGGGACAGCTGGTTCTTGGCGGCCAGGTAGGCGTTCTGGGCGGCCTGGGCCCCGGTGCGGACCGAGCCGGACACGTCCTTGGAGGCCAGGTCGGCCTGGACGAGCAGGTCGTCGACGCGCCCCCGCCAGTCGTCGAGCAGACGGGTCAACCGGTCGACGACCGCCTCCTCCGTCTCGCCCGATGCGGTGCCGTCGTCAGTAGTGGTCATGGTTCCTCCTCAGTGGGGTAGGGCCCTGTCGCCCGTACGCCAAGCGTGCCGGGTGACCGGTGGCGGTGGTAGGGCCGAACGTCCCCTGACCTGCGGGACCGCGGGCGGCCGGGCGGCGGAGGGGTGACCGGTCCGGCGGCCCGGCCCGGTTCGGGACTTTCGGCACTGGGGATCGGGACGGGGCTCCAGGATCATGGGGGTGCCGGAACGGAGGGCGACGGGTGGAGCCGTCGGCGCCCCGGGAACCGGCATCGTGTGGAGCGGCACCGAGCGGAGGTGGGGGAGCATGGAGGTCGAGCAGAACGAGATGGTGGTGACGGCGTCAGGCGGTCCGACAGGTGCCGTGCCGGAGGCGAGGTCCGAGTGGCGCGGTGACGTCGCCCTCGAGTTGTGGGTCGAGGCCGACGTGGTGCCGGTGCGCATCCGCCTGGCCGGGCGCCTCGACGCATCCACGGCCACCAACCTCGAGGCCGTGGTGGCCGAGCTGCTGGACGACGGCACCCGGCACATCGACCTCTACACCGACGGCCTGTGCGCCGTGGACCCGGCGGTCGACTCGGCCCTGGCCGACGTGGAGCGGCGTGTCCGGCTGGCCGGTGGCACCCTCCTGCGGGTGGCGCCCCTCGACGGCCCGCACCGGCGCAGCCATCTGGCGCCGGCGCCGGCCACGGAGTGGCGCTGACCCGACCCCGGGCGGCCCCGCCCGTCGGCCGCTGTTCGAAGGCCTCCGCCGACACCGGGGCGTAGCATCGTGGCGATGCCCGACGCCCAGGACGCCGGCCCGGCCTCCGACACCGCCTACCCGGCGGAGCTCGAGTCGACGGAGCGCCTGCGCGACAGCAGCACCGTCCACTTCCGCCCCATCCGGGAGTCCGACGGCGAGGCCATGACGGCGTTCCACGAGACCCTGTCGCCCCGCTCGGTGTACCGCCGCTTCTTCTCGGCCCACCCCCACCTCTCGTCCGGCGAGCTCGAGCGCTTCACGCACGTGGACTACGCCGACCGTATGGCCTTCGTGGCCACGGCGGGCCCGGACATCGTGGCCGTCGGGCGCTACGAGCGGCTGGCCGGCACCGACGAGGCCGAGGTGGCCTTCGTCGTGACCGACGACTACCAGGGCCGCGGCATCGGCTCCCGCCTGCTGGTCCACCTGGCCGCGGCGGCACGGTCCCGGGGGATCGCCCGCTTCCACGCCCAGACCCTCTCGGAAAACCGGGCCATGCTCAGCGTGTTCCTGTCGTCCGGCTACCCCGTCACCACGACCTCGGAGGCGGGCACGGTGACGGTCCGCTTCCCCATCGACGCCGCCGCCGGTTCCGACTAGGCGGGCCGATCCGACGCGGCGCCCGGGGAGGAGGTGGCGACCACCCGGCCGGCATCCACCACGGCCACGTCGTCGAACCCGGCCAGCTCCTCGTCGCGGTGGGTGATGTAGACGACCGTGGTGTCGGCCGACGCGCCGAGTACGTCGTCGAGCAGCCGTCGTGCGGTGGGCCGGTCGAGGCCCGACGTGGGCTCGTCGAGCACGAGTACCTCGGAGCCGGCCAGGAGGGCCCGGGCCAGGGCCACCCGCTGGCGCTGGCCGCCGGACAGTCGGGCGCCGCGCTCACCCACCGGCGTGTCGAGGCCGTCGGGCAGCGAGTCGATCCATGGGCCGAGCTGTGCCCGCCGGGCCGCCTCGGCGATGTCCGCGGCGGGGGCGCCGGGCCGGGCGACGGCGATGTTGCCCCCGATGGTGGTGGGGAAGAGGTGGGCGTCCTGTCCGACCCAGCCGATCCGGCTGCGGACGTCGTCCTGGGCGAGCGCCGCCAGGTCGGTGCCACCGAGTTGCGCGGTGCCCGACGCCAGGCCCCAGAACCGCAGCAGCACGTTGACGATGCTGCTCTTGCCGGCCCCGCTCGGTCCCACCACGGCCAGGTGCCGGCCCTCCGGCACGGCCAGTGAGAGCCCGTCGAGCACCCTCGGCCCGCCGTCGGTGTACCGGAGCACGGCGTCCTCCAGTGAGACGTCGTTGCCGCCGGGCAGCGGGGCGCACACCGCCGGATCCTCCACCGGGACGGGCAGGTCGGCCACGGCCACCAGCCGGGCGGCCGCCTCCCGGTGGTCGGCCATGCGGGCCACCGCGTCGGCGGCCGGTGCCACCACCTCGAAGGCGCCGAGGGCCATCAGGGGGAGGACGGCGGCCATGAAGGCGGGTAGCCGGTGGTCGGCGATGGCCGACGTGGACACCGCCAGCAGCCCCACCACGGCGCCGCCCGTGCACAGCGTGACCACGGCCGATACCGCGCCGTCCGACCACGACCGGTGCCGGGCCCGGCGCTCCAGTGCGGCGTCGTTCGCCAGCGCCCGCTCGAGGTACTCCTCGTCGCGTCCCATGGCCACGAGATCGGGTGCGGCGGCCAGCAGTTCGACCACATCGGCGCCGAGCTCGCCCCGCAGGGCGCCCTCCCCCGTACCGAGCCGGCGCCGGCGCACCCAGGCCAGGCCCGAGGCGGCCAGGCCCCCGCCCACCAGGAAGACGGTCAGCACGAGTCCGCCCACCGGCAGGAGGACGGTGACCGCCACGACGGTCACCGCCGTGGTGGCCGCGGCCACCAGCAGCGGCGCCACCCCGCGCAGGTAGACGTCCTGGAGCAGGTCGACGTCGGCGGTGGCGCGGGCCAGCAGGTCGCCGTCCCGCCACGCGGCCACGCCGGCCGGCGAGCGCGGGGCGATCTCGTCGTAGAGCCACAGCCGGACGCGGCCGAGGGCGCCGAGGGCGGCGTCGTGGGACACCAGGCGCTCGGCGTAGCGCAGCGGCCCGCGGCCCAGCGCCAGCAGCTGCACGGCGGCCATCAGGACCGTCAGCGTGTAGAGCGGCGGCCGCAAGGCGGCCTTGTCGATGAGCGCGCCGGAGCAGGCGAGCAGGCCCACCGTGCACAACGCGGCGGCGGCGCCCAGTGCGGTGCTGAGCAGGAAGCGGGCCCGGTCGGGCGCGCCGATGCGCAGGACCCGGGCCAGGGGACCGCGGCCGCGCCTCATCGCCGAACTCCGCTGACGACGTCGGCCGCGTTCCGCTCCCGCGCGGCCGGGCCGGTCACGACGTGACCGCCGACCAGGGTGACGGTGCGGTCGACCCGCCCCACCAGGCCGCCCCGGTGGGCCGCCATCACCACGGTCCGTCCCTCGAGCCACGGTGCCAGTGCGGCGCGCAGCTCCTCCTCGCGGGCGGCGTCCAGATGGGCGGTGGGCTCGTCGAGCAGGACGACGGGCACGTCGCGCAGCACGGCCCGGCCGATGGCCACGCGCTGACGCTCGCCGGCGCTGAGCGTCAGGCCGCCCTCGCCGACCGGGGTGGCCAGCCCGCCCGGCAGGCGCGCCACCAGTCCGTCGAGCCCGGAGCGGACCAGCGCCCGGGCCAGCTCGTCCGCCGAGGCGTCCGGGTTGCCGAGGCGGAGGTTGTCCTCGAGGGTGCCGCGCACCAGGGCCGGCCGCTGCGGCACCCAGGCCACCTGTCGGCGCCAGGCCCGCATCGAGCGGTCGGCCAGCGGCTCGCCGCCGACCAGGACGGCCCCGACCTCGGGCGTCACGAAGCCCATGAGCACGTTGAGGAGCGTCGACTTGCCGGACCCCGACTCGCCGACCACGGCCACGTGCTCACCCGGGACGAGCGACAGGTCGATCCCGTCCAGCACCGGTAGGGCCCGTCCGGGGTGACGCACGGTCACCCCGGCCAGGCGCACCTGGTGCCGTGCCGGGTCGGGCACGGGGTGCGGCGCCTGGTCCTCGTCGGCCGGGGTCGCGCCGTCGGCCTCGTCGAGCACGTCGAGGATGCGGGCCGCCGCCGCCCGGCCCTCCGCGGCGGCGTGGAACTCGGCGCCGGCCCGACGCAGGGGGAGGTAGACCTCGGGAGCCAGCACCAGGATGGCCAGGGCCGTGCCGAGGGGGAGGGTGCCGTGCAGCAGCCGCAGGCCGAGGAAGAGGGCGACGAGGGCCGTCCCGACCGACGCCAGTGTCTCGAGTGCCAGCGAGGACAGGAAGGCCACCTTCAGGGTGGACATCGTCTCGTCGCGCAGCTCGCGGTTGGCCCGCTCGAGGGTGAACCGGCCGTCGCGTGTGCGCCCGAAGGCGCGCAGGGTGGGCAGGCCCTGGAGGAGGTCGTAGAAGGTGGCGGCCAGCCCTGACAGACGGGCCCACTGGCGCTCCGCGTTCCGTGTCGCCTCGAGCCCGAGCAGCACCATGAAGAGGGGGATGACGGCCACGGTCACGGCCAGGATGACGGCACTGAACCAGTCGCGCACGAGGATGCAGGCCAGCAGGACCGCCGGGGTGAGGGCGGACAGCACGAGCGTCGGCAGGTACCGGGCGAAGTACCCGTCCAGGGCGTCGATGCCCTGGGTGGCCGAGGCCGTCAGCTCGCCGGTGCGTTCGCCGGCCAGCCACGACGGGCCGAGGGCCACGGCGCGGGTCAGCAGCTGGCGGCGCAGGGTGGACGTGACGGAGGCCGAGGTGCGGTGGGCGGCCACCTCGCCGGCCCAGGACGCCACGGCCCGCAGGGCGAACGCCCCGCCCAGTGCGACGAGGGCCGGGACCGTGCGGCCGGGGCCCTCGTGGTCGATCAGGACGCCCTGCACGATCGCCCCGATCAGAGCGGCCTGGGCCACCAGCGCGGCGGTCCCCACCAGGCCCGCCGCCACCGCGCCGATCAGGTACCGCCTCGTCGCCCGGGCCCGGCTGAGCAGGCGGGGGTCGACCGGCCGGCGGTCCTCCTCGACGGACCCGTCCCGCCCGGCGTCGCTCAGGACGTGGCTCCCTCGTCGTCGCCGGTCGCTGCTCCGGCCACCGCGCCGGCCGGCGGGGTGTCGGGGATCTCCATCCTGGTGAGCTCCTCGACCGGGTCACCGGGACGGCGCACCCGGGCCCTGAAGACCCAGTACGACCAGCCCTGGTACACGAGGACGATCGGCGTGAAGATCAGGGCCACGATGGTCATGACCTTCAGCGTGTACGGCGCCGACGAGGCGTTGCCAATGGTCAGCGTGAACTTCGGCGAGATGCTCGACACCATGACCCGCGGGTACAGGTTGAGGAAGATCGTGGCCACCAGGCACACGAGGGCGACGGCGTTGGCCACGAAGGCCCATCCCTCGAGCTTCTCCCGGAGCAGCCAGCCGACCGCGGCCACCGCCACGATGCCGAGGATCGGCACGAAGGGCGGCACGATGCCGGTGTTGTGGGCGTGGTGGGCGTTCGCGTACGTCCAGGCGAGGAAGGCCAGCATGGCGATGGTGGCCGCCGGGGCCAGCACCTTCGAGGCGGCCCGGGCCCGCTCGTGGATCTCGCCGGTCGTCTTCAGGTTGAGGAAGACGCTGCCGTGGAGGGCGAACAGCAGCAGGGTGGTGACGCCGCCCAGCAGGCTGTAGATGTTGAGCAGGTTGAAGAACGAGCCGAGGTAGTGGCCGTTGGGTCCGATCGGCGTGCCCCGAAGGATGTTGGCGAAGGCCACGCCCCACAGCAGCGAGGGGATCAGGCTGCCCCAGAAGATGCAGTGGTCGAATCCCAGTCGCCACTGGGCGTTGGGCCGCTTGGCCCGGTACTCGAAGGCCACACCGCGGGCGATGAGCGCCGCGAGGATCAGGAAGAGCGGCAGGTAGAAGCCGCTGAACAGGGTGGCGTACCAGTTCGGGAAGGCGGCGAAGGTTGCGCCGCCGGCCACCAGCAGCCACACCTCGTTGCCGTCCCAGATCGGGCCGATGGTGTTGACCATGACCCTCCGGTCGAGGTCCGTCTTGCCGATGACGGGCAGGAGCATCCCCACCCCGAAGTCGAAGCCCTCGAGCACGAAGTACCCGGACCACAGGACGGCGATGATCAGGAACCAGAAGATCTCGAACCCTGTGTAGGCGGGCACGGTGGCAGCGGTCGTCAACATGCGGTGTTCTCTCTCTCGCTCAGTAGATGAGGGCCGGGACCCGGTCGTCGTCGGCGCCGGTGAGCTCGATCTCCCCCTCGGCGTCGTCGCCGGGGGCGTCGTCACTGCCGTCGGTCGAGCGCCCGTGTTCGTCGACCGTGTCGGGGTCCAGGCGGGCGTACTTGGCCATGAGCCCGAAGTCGATGATGGCCAGGATCGTGTAGATGGCGGTGAAGCCGACCAGGGTGGTCACCACGTAGCCGGTGCCGACGGGGGAGACCCCCTTGGCCGTCTTGAGGAGTCCGTAGACGACCCACGGCTGACGCCCCATCTCGGTGAAGATCCAGCCGGTGGCGTTGGCGATGAACGGGAGCAGGAGCGCCGGGACCGCCAGTCTGAGGAACCACTTGGAGGTGTCGAGCTTGCGACGGTAGAGCAGGACCATCCCCCAGGCGAGGCCCAGGAACATGAGGATCCCGCAGCCGACCATGATGCGGAAGGTCCAGTAGGTCACCCACAGGACCGGCACGTAGCTGCCGGGGCCGTACTTGGCCCGCTCGGCGGCCTGGATCTGGTTGATGCCCTGGACCGGGCCGTCCCAGCTGTTGTCCGACAGCACGGACAGTGCGTGGGGGACGCGGATCTGGAAGACCGGGTCGCCCGACAGGTTGCCGATGGTCAGGAGCGAGAAGCTGGCACCGTTCTGCGTGTTGTACTGCGCCTCGGCGGCGGCCATCTTCATGGGCTGCTGCTTCTCCATGAGTCGGGCCTGGTTGTCGCCGAAGAACATGGTGGCGACCACTGCGACGACGCCGACGATGAGGGCCAGCTTGGCCGAGGCGGCGAAGACCGGGTGGGGTCCGTCGCCGGCCTTCTGGTTCTTGCGGAGGTGCCAGGCGCTGACGCCGAGGATCAGCATGGTGGCCGTCACCAGCGCCGCCGTGAACACGTGGAGGAAGGAGCTGATGAGCGTGCTGTTGGTCATGACGGCCCAGAAGTTCGTCATGATGGCCCGGTTGCCCTCGATCTTGTAGCCCACCGGGTGCTGCATCCAGGCGTTGGCGGCGAGGATGAAGTAGGCGGACAGCATGGTGCCGATGCTGACCAGCCAGATCGACGCCAGGTGGATGCGGGGCGACACCCTGCCCTTGCCGAAGATCCAGATGCCGAGGAACGTCGACTCGAGGAAGAAGGCCAGAAGGGCCTCGACGGCAAGTGGTGCGCCGAAGACGCTTCCCACGTAGCGCGAGTACTCGGACCAGTTCATGCCGAACTGGAACTCCTGGACGATGCCGGTCACCACGCCGATGGCGAAGTTGATGAGGAAGAGCCGTCGCCAGAAGATCGTCATCTGTTCCCACTTCGCCTGTTTGGCGGCATCACCTCGCGACCGGTAGGCGGCCGTCTGCATGATGGCCAGCAGCAGGGCGAGGCCGATGGTGAGCGGGACGAAGATGAAATGGAAGACGGTGGTGATACCGAACTGCCAACGGGAGAGTAGAAGTGTCATCACCGACGATGAAACCAGTGATGCACGCGGGGACCTAGGGCCGAAGGTCCTGACGTGATCGTGCGCACAAGCGCGATGCGGACCATCGGATCCGGCGATGCACCGGGCGCCGCCGCGCCGTGTCCCGGTCGGGGTCAGACGAGGTAGAAGCGTTCGTCTCCGTCGTCGTGCGCCCCCCCGTCGTCGTCCGACCCGAGACTCCCGCCGTGCCCGACCCTGTCCGGTGCAGGGAAGCCGACCAGGCGTCCCATCTCCAGCAGCGTCCGGTCGAACACCGGGTCGACCTCGTCGACGACGCGGTGGAAGTGGCCGAACAGCTCGAAGGAGATCATGCCGAAGAGCTGGGTCCAGGCCGCCACGGCGCGCACGGCCACGCCGTCGTCGACCCCGGGGAAGGCGAGCCGGATGAGCGTCGCCACCGCATCGGACGTGTCGACGTCGACCGGGGGGAGCCCGTCGGCCGCGGCCGGCTCGCGCAACGCACCGGCCTGGTGGGCCTCGGCGACGAGTCGTGCGAGCACCAGCGTCACGCGGCTGGCCGGTCCCACCGTGGCGTCGGGTGCCCGGTAGCCCGGCACGGGCGACCCGTAGACCAGCGCGTACTCGTGCGGGTTGTCCCGCGCCCACCGCCGGACGGCCTGCCCGGCGGCCAGCCACCGCCCGGTCCAGTCGTCGCGTCGGCAGTCGGCGTCCGCCTCCTCGGCGGCGGCACCGACGGCGTCGTAGGCGTCGACGATGAGCGCGGTCAGGAGGTCGTCGCGGCTGGGGAAGTAGCGGTAGATGGCGGACGACGACATCCCGAGCTCGCGGGTGACGGCCCGGAGCGACAGGCCGGCCGCTCCCTCGGCCGCCAACTGGCGCCGGGCCTCGGCCTTGATCTCGGCGGTCAGCTCGGCGCGGAGTCGGGCCCGCAGTCCGGTGCTCGGCGGCATGGTCCCAGCCTGCCATGACGAGAGCAACAGATCAATACCAGAGCAGTGCTCTTGCAATTAGGCCCGGAGAGGTGGATACTGATCCGTATGGAGAGCAGTGCTCACAACAAGGAGGCAGTCATGGGCAGACACGTCATCGTCGGGGCCGGAGCGGTGGGCACGGCCACCGCGCACGCCCTGGTCGGCCAAGGACACGAGGTGACCGTGGTCACGAGGTCGGGCTCGGGCCCGGTGGCACCCGGCATCACCCGGGTGGCGGCGGACGCCTCCGACCCCTTCGCCCTGGCCGCCGCCGTCGGGACGGCCGACGCCCTCTACAACTGCGCCAATCCCCCGTACCACCGCTGGCCGGAGCTGTGGCCGCCGATGGCCGCCTCGATGCTCGAGGTGGCGGCCCGGTCGGGCGCGGTGCTCGTGACCATGGGCAACCTCTACGGCTACGGACCGGTCGACCATCCCCTGCGCGAGGACGACCCGCTGGCCGCCACCGGTAGCAAGGGGCGGGTCCGGGCGGCCATGTGGGAGGAGGCGTTGGCCGCTCACCGGGCCGGCCGCGTCCGGGTCACCGAGGCCCGGGCGTCGGACTTCTTCGGTCCGGGTGTGGTCGACACCAGCCACTTCGGGCGCAACGTCGCCCGCCTGCTGGCCGGGCGCACGGTGCGGGTGCTGGGCGACCCGGACGCGCCGCACTCGTGGACCTACGTGCCCGACGTCGGGCACACGCTGGCCCTGCTGGGCACCGACGAGCGCGCCTGGGGCCGGCCGTGGCACGTCCCCACCGCGCCGCCGCTGTCGCAGCGGGCCCTGGCCGAGCGGCTCTGCTCGGCGGCCGGCTTGCCGACGCCCACGGTGGCGGCGTTCCCGCCCGCGTCCTTGACGCTGGCGGGGCTGTTCTCGGCCCAGATGCGCGAGCTGAAGGAGACCCGCTACCAGTTCGACCGGCCGTTCGTGATCGACTCGCGGGACTGCACGGCCACCTTCGGCCTCGAGGCCACCCCGGTCGACGAGGCGCTCGGGGCAGTGGTGGACGCGACCCGCGGCGACGCGCCGGCCCCGGTGGGGTGACGACCGGGGCTCCGCCCCCCGGTGCCCTTCCGGCACGGTGCCGCCGTCGCTAGGGTCGTGCGCACCTATGGCGGCCACCCGACGCAGGCCCACCGCCCCCGCGGTGCGGCCCCGGCTCCTTCCTCCGACACCGCTGGTCCGAGCCGTCCTCGTCGGCGCCGGGTGCTCGGTGGCGGCCGGCTGCTCGGTGGTCGCCACCCCCGACTCGTCCACCGTGCCGGGCACCCCTCAGGCGACGGCCGGCCCGGTGGGCTACGTGGTGTGCCCGGACGCGGTGACCCCGGTCGAGCTCCGCAGCCGGCTGGCCGAGGCGCCCATCCCCCTGCCCGTGCAGGGCACACCGCCGCTCGGCGCCTACGCCGTGGCCGTCACACCGGACGGCACCCGGGCCTACGTCCTCACCCGGTCGACACCGCCGGGCCGGCCCACCCGGAACGTCCTCATCCCCGTCGACCTCGCCACCCGGCACGCCGGCGTGCCCATCGTGCTGCCGGGCTCCGGCGCCTCCGGGGCGGTGGTGGTCATGCACGACGGCCGGACGGTGCTGGCGGCCAGCGGCACGACGGTCGTCCCGGTGGACGTGGCCACCGGGGCGGTGGGGCGTCCGCTCGACCTCGGCGCCGGCCGTACCGTCTCGGGCATGGCGCTGAGCCCGACCTCGGGCATCCTCTACGTGCTGGTGCCGGACGGGGTGGTGCCGGTGGACACCGCCACGGCCACGGCCGGCGCACCCATCGCCACCGGGTTGACCGTGTCGTCGGTGTCCTCGCCCCACGGCCTCGTGGTCTCGCCCGACGGCGCCACCCTGTGGGTGGCCGGCCAGGGTCCTCCGGACTACGGAGGGCGGGTGGTCCCGGTGACGACGGCCACCGGCGCGGTGGGCACGCCCACCAGCTTCGACGCGTTCGGCATCACCGACCCGGCCGCCCTGGCCGTCACCCCGGACGGGTCCCAGCTCCTGGTGGCCGACTCGGCCAACAACTGGGTCGACACCGTGCTGACCGCCGACCCGACGCAGCCGCTGGCGCCGCTCCGGCTGCCGACCGGTTCGGGCACGGCCTCATCGTCAGGGGCGGACCACCCCACCGACGTGGTCACCAGCCCCGGCGACGTCGGCGCCTTCGTGGTCACCGGGCTCGGCACCGTGCTGCCGTACCACCCGTCCCACCGGACCTACGGCTCGCCCATCCGGGTGTGCCCGGGCGCCACCTCGATGGCGGTCTGGGTGCCGACCTGACCCTGTCGGCCGACCGCTGAGCCGACCTACCCCAGGGGGTGGAAGGCGGCTCGTGCCGCCTCGACGGCCTGGGCCGACTCCTCCGACCGGAATTCGGCCGGGGGCAGGCCGGCGGCGGTCAGCAGCTCGTCGAGGGCCACCGGGACGTCGGCGGCCAGCTGCCAGACCCGGGGCATGGTCTCGGGGCACGAGATGATCCCCCAGTAGAGGACGCCCCGGTAGCTCATGATGGTGACGTTGACGCCGAGGCCGTCCATCACCGGGCCCAGCGGGAAGCCGGCCACCATCTCCGCACCGGCCAGGTAGAGGGGGAAGTCGGGTCCCGGGACGTTCGAGATGATCAGGTTGGCCACCGGCCGGTGGCGGTCGGCCAGCCGCATCCGGCTGTAGAGGCGGGCGGCCGCCGCGAACACGTTGGGAGTGGCGTGCTCGGCCCAGTTGACGAGCATGTCGGCACCGAGCGCGTTGTGCTCCTCCTTGGCGCCCTTGGTGCCCTCCCGGATCGCCTCCAGCCGCTCCAGCGGGTCGTCGAGGTGGGCCGGCAGCTGGACGAACATCGACGAGACCTTGTTCGACCCGTAGGGGGCGTCGATGTCGGGGTGCACCGAGACGGGCACCACCGCCACCAGCGGCTTGTCCGGCAGCTCGTCGCCCTCGAGCAGGAAGGCCCGCAGGGCGCCCGTGCAGATGGCCAGCACCACGTCGTTGACGGTACTGCCGGTGGCGTTCTTGAGACGCTTGACGTCGGCGAGTCCGATGGCCGCCAACGCCACCTGCCGCCGCCTGGTCAGGGTGCCGTTGAACGAGGTCCTCGGTGCCGACAGCGGGAGCGCCGCCCGGGACTGCGGCGACCGGTGCTCCGGCTCGTTGCGCACGCGCCGCACGTTCAGCAGACGCTGCCCGGTGCGCAGGATGTCCCGGGTCAGCTCGAAGGGCCGGAACACCCGGGCCGCGATGGCCTCGCTGACCAGCTCGGCGCTGGAGGGGACGTGCGGGTCGCCCACCACCTCGGGCGGCGCCGGCTCCGGCCCCGGATCGAGCTCGAGGTCGAAGAGGACCGACAGCAGGGCGGCGCCCGACATGCCGTCGACGGTGGAGTGGTGCATCTTGGCGATGACGGCGATGCGCCCGTCGGACACCCCCTCGACCACCCAGATCTCCCACAGGGGCTTGGACCGGTCGAGCTGCCGGCTGGCGATGTCGCCGGCCAGGTCGCCCAGCTCCAGGAGGCCGCCGGGTGCCGGCACGGCCGTGCGCCGCACGTGGTAGTCGATGTCGAAGTGCGGGTCGTCGACCCACACCGGATGGCCCAGCCGGAACGGCACCTCGACCAGCAGCCGGCGGAAGACGGGGGCCTGATGGGTGCGCGAGGCGATCTGGGCCTGCATCTTGGCGAACGAGTACCCGCCGGGCACGGTCGACGGGTCGAAGGTGATGACCATCTCGACGTGCATGTGGAGGGTGGGCGTCTCGAGGTAGAGGAAGCTGGCATCGAGGCCGCTCAACGGTTCCATCGCTCCCCCTGTCGCAGTCGTCGGTCTCGCCGTCCCGGACGCGGGTGGCGCGTCCACGACGGAGGGTCGCCACCGTCCGCCGGCGCCGCCCCCGGCCCGCGGCCGGACCCCGATGATGCCCCACCGGCGCCACCCGATCCACACCTGGTTTCCGCCCGGGCCGCCGACGGTGTTTGATGGTGGGGTGATCTGGGTCTTCTTCGCCTTCACGGCCGTGTCCGCCCTGTCGGCGCTGCTGGTCCACTCGCCCGTGCGCAAGGAGCCCTGGGCCGTGGTGACCTTCCTGTCCGCCTGGCTGCTCGGCGAGCTGCCCGTGCACGTCGGGTTGGTGGTCCTGGCCGGCACCGCCGTCCTCGGCGGCGAGGTCCGGGCCCACGGACCGCTGTGGTGGCTGTCCCTCCTGCTGGGCGTGGCCGCCGCCGTGGCCTACCTGGGCCTGGCCGTGGTGGCGGACCGCTCGGCCGGACTGGTGGCCGACGCCCTCGACACCGCCACCGGCGGCCCCCTCGAGGCGCCCGGTGTCGACCTGGCGCCCCGGTGGGTCACGCGGTGGCGGGTGGTGCTGGCCGTCCCGTTCCGGTTCGCCGGGATCCGGCGTTTCCGCAACATCGACTACGCCGGTGACGGCCTGTACCGGCACAAGCTCGACATCGTGGTCAGGCGCAGCGACCCGCCGACCGGCGCGCCGGTCATGGTGTACATCCACGGCGGCGCCTGGGTCATCGGCGACAAGCGGGAGCAGGGCGTGCCCATGCTGCACGAGCTGGCCCAGCGCGGCTGGGTCTGCGTGGCCATCAATTACCGGCTCAGCCCCAAGGCCACCTGGCCCGACCACATCGTGGACTGCAAGCGGGCGCTGGCCTGGGTGCGGGCCCACATCCACGAGTACGGGGGCGACCCGTCCTTCGTGGCCGTGTCCGGCGGCTCGGCCGGCGGCCACCTGTCGGCCCTGGCCGCCCTCACCCCGAACGCCGCCGAGTGGCAGCCCGGTTTCGAGGACGCCGACACGTCGGTCGACGCCTGCATCCCCTTCTACGGTGTGCACGACATGACCGGCTCGCCGGAGGCCGAGGGCGCCTACGGCCACGGGCTGATCGAGCTGCTCGAGAAGCGCGTGATGAAGCTGCCCTACGTCGACAACACCCCGACCTACGACGCGGCCTCGCCGGACCAGCGCATCACGCCCGACGCACCGCCCTTCTTCGTGGTGCAGGGGACGAACGACACGCTGGTGCCGCCGCAGGTCGGGCGCCGGTTCGCGGCGCGGCTGGCCGCCGCCTCCACCTCGCCCGTCGCCTACCTCGAGCTGCCCCGCGCCCAGCACGCCTTCGACGTGCTGGTGTCCATCCGGTCCCGCCACACGACCATGGGCGCCGTGCGGTTCCTCGAGGCCGTGCGGGCCCGGTCGGGCCAGGGCGCGCCGGCGGCGGGGGTCGTGCGCCCGGGGGCCGGCACCGCCCGGCTCGGGGACGCGAACGACGGTGGAAGTTCTGGACACGGGGCGGAGTTTCTGACGTAGAGTCACATATTCGTGTCGGCCAGGACTGGCGCCCAGGGGACACGGTGACCGTTCGGACACGAGGAAATCAAGGGGGAGCCTTGCGCTCAGGTACTCGGAAGCGTCGCACCACCGCGCTGGCGGTCGTCATGGCCGCAGGACTGGCCGCCGCGGCGTGCAGCTCCACCAACTCGACCACCACGACCACGGCGGCCGGCGGATCGGGCAGCAAGGGCACTGCCTCCCGCCCGATCCCGGCCAGCGCCTTCTCGGACCACACCGGCGTCACCTCGACCAGCGTCCAGATCGCCAACGTGTCGACGCTGTCGCTCGGTCTCTTCAAGGGTGCCCAGGTCGGCACCCAGGCCTACGTCGACTACGTGAACTCGACGGGCGGTGTCAACGGGCGCAAGCTCGTCCTCAACGACGCCGACGACGGCTTCACCGGTGCGGGCAACAAGCAGGCCCAGCAGAACGCCGTCCAGAACGACTTCGCCACCGTGGGCAACTTCTCGCTCGAGGACAGCTTCGGCGGCGCGGTGCTCGCCAAGAACCCCGGGTTCCCCAACGTGTCCCAGGTGCTCGACAACGCCACCAACAAGCTGCCCAACGTCTACAGCCCCATCCCGCTGGCCGATGGCTGGGCATCGGGTCCGATGACCTACTACGCCAACAAGTTCAAGGCGGATAAGAGCAAGGCCGGGGCGTTCGTGGCCAACTCGCCGTCGGCCGCCCAGACCTGGGCGGGGGAGAAGTACGTCGCCGAGCAGGCCGGTTTCACCTTTGTCAGCGAGCAGATCTACGCCACCACCCAGACGGACTTCAACCAGCAGGTCATCGCCATGAAGAACGCCGGGGTGAAGATCATCTTCATGGACCAGATGCCCTCCAACTACGCCGGCTCGGTGTTCAAGGCCCTGGCCCAGCAGAACTTCCACCCCCAGGTACTGCTCGGCGCAGCCACCTACTCCAACCAGCTGGTCAGCCAGTCGGGTGGGGCGGCCAACGTCGACGGGTCGTACCTGTCGCAGAACCTCGCCCTCTACCTCGGGGGCGACCAGACGTCGGTGCCGGCGGTGGGGACGTTCCTGCAATGGGTCCAGAAGGCCTCGCCCGGGTTCAGCCCCGACCTCTTCACCGCCTACGGCTGGCTGTCGGCCGACCTCTTCGTGCAGGGCCTCCGGAACGCCGGCTCCAACCCGAGCCGCGGCTCGCTGCTCCAGGCGCTGTCCAAGGTCACGTCGTTCAACGGCAGCGGGTTCAACGCACCGTCGAACCCGTCGGCCAAGATCCCGCCGCACTGCTACCTCATCGTGAACGTGACCAACGGCCAGTTCGTCCGCTCGCCGGACAACCCGCCCACCAGCGGCTCCACGGGCGGCTTCCGGTGCGACGGCTCCTACGTCGTGAAGCCGGGCACCTGAGGCCGGCCGGGCGACGGGACTGACGACATGGGCCCGGGGGGGATCCTGACGAAGACGGGGAAGATCGCATGAGCAATTTCCTCCAGTTCACGGTGTTCGGGATCATGCTCGGGGCCGGCTACGCCATCGCGGCCACCGGCCTGGTCGTCACGTACACGACCTCGGGCGTGTTCAACTTCGCCCAGGGCGCGGTCGGGATGATCGCCGCCTTCGGCTACTGGGAGCTCGTCTCCGCCCACCACCAGCCGACCCTGGTCGCCCTCCTCATCGTGCTCATCCTGGGCGCGTCGATCGCCGGGGCCTTCGTCGAACGCGTGCTCATGCGTCGGCTCCACGGCGCCTCGGCCGAGCGGCCGGTCATGGTGACCCTGGGCCTGATGGTCATCCTCACCGGCATGGCCACCGTGATCTGGTCGCCCACCGTGCAGCGCTCGGTCAACCCGCAGATCAACGGGCAGTTCCGACTGGTCGGCATCAACATCCAGAACCAGTACGTCCTGATCATCGGCGTGGCGATCGCCGTGGCCATCGGGCTGCGCGTCCTCTTCTACGGGTCGCGGACCGGCTTCGCCCTGCGGGCCGTGGTGGACGACCCCGAGCTCCTGGCCATGTCCGGCGTGTCCCCCAACCGCATGAGCCAGTACGGCTGGATCCTGGGGTTCTTCATGGCCGCCCTGTCCGGCGTGCTGCTGGCCCCCACCCAGACCACCGGTATCAGCATCGAGTCCTTCACCCTCCTGGTGGTGAGCGGCTACGCCGCCGCCATCGTGGGACGCCTCAAGAACATCCCGGTCACCTTCCTGGCCGCCATCGCCATCGGGCTCGCCGAGAACTACATCCTCAACTACATCGAGCCCCACCTCTCGTCGCAGCTGCAGACCGACGTGACAAGCGCGCTGCCCATGGTGTTCCTCTTCATCGCCCTGGTCACGCTTCCGTCGGTGCGCCTGCGGGCGGTCGGGCGGCTCACGTCCATGCGGGCCCCGCGGGTGGCCAGCGGCCGGGAGTCGCTCATCGCCAGCGGCGTCTTCATGGTCATCGCCGTGGTGGTCGGCCTCGTCTTCGCCAACGACGAGGTGAAGGGCACCACCCTGCTCACCCTCGGCGGCATGGTGATGTGCCTGGCCATCGTCGGCCTGTCGCTGGTGCTGCTGACCGGGTACTCGGGCCAGGTGTCGCTCTGCCAGTTCTCCTTCATGGGGATCGGCGCCTTCGTCATGGGCAAGGTGGCCGGCGGTGGCTCCGTGCTCGGCCTGCTGGCCGCCGTCGCCGTCTGCGCCGCACTCGGGGCGCTGGTGGCCCTGCCGACCATCCGGCTGTCCGACCTCTACCTGGCACTGGCGACGTTCGCCTTCGCCGACGCGGTGGCCAACGGGTTCTTCGCCGACGGGCGGATCTACGGTTCGGGCGGCCTCCAGATCGGGCGCATCGTGGTGCCGGGCCTGTCGTTCGGGGGCGACACGGCGGAGTTCCTGCTGGTGACCGTGTTCTTCGTGCTGGCGGCCCTGATGGTGCTGGCCATCCGGCGCAGTCTCTTCGGCCGACGACTGGTGGCCGTCAACGACTCGCCGGCCGCCTACGCCACCGTGGGCCTCGACATCGGCTTCACCAAGGTGGCCGTGTTCGCCATCGCAGCCGGCATGGCCGGCCTGGCGGGAGCCCTCTACGGAACGGTGCAGGGGATCGTCGGCACCACGGACTTCGACATCTTCCCGGGCATCATCTTCGTGCTCTTCGTCACCATCTGGAGCATCCGCACCGTCTCGGGTGCCTTCCTGGCCGCCCTCACCTACGTCGTCCTGAACCAGCTGTGGCCGTCCAGCATCGGCATCTTCGCCGGCATCGGCATCATCCTCATCGGTCGGGCCGCCAACGGCATCCTCGGGATCGAGGCCGTCCACGTCCGACTGCCGTGGGTCCGGGGCGGGCCCCCGTCGGCGGCCCCGGCTGCGGCCTACGCCGACGCGCCGGTGGGTGGGGAGGTCTCCCGTGCCGCCAGCTGACGGGACGGAGCCGCAGTCGGGCGGCACGGCCGTCCTGACCGTCGAGGGCGTGGCCGTCCGCTTCGGCGGCGTGGCCGCGCTGAGCGACGCCAACCTGATCGTCCGCGAGGGCACCGTGACCGGGCTGATCGGCCCCAACGGCGCCGGCAAGACCACGCTGTTCAACGTCATCAGCGGGCTGCAGACCCCCGACCGGGGCTCCGTGCACCTCTACGACGCCGACATCACCAGGATGAAGCCCCACCGCCGGGCGCGCCTCGGCCTGGCCCGGACCTTCCAGCGCCTCGAGCTGTTCGGCACCCTGTCCGCCGGCGAGAACGTGCAGGTCGGACTGGAGTCCTCGGTCAAGTGGTGGCAGTGGAGGCACGTGAAGCGCGCCTTCCCGTGGGTCAAGAAGGGCGTCGACAGCAAGGACGGGGTGCCCATCGGCGAGCCCACCGGGCCCGGCTCGGTGGCGGTGGCCACGTCGGACCGGATCCTCGAGGGCGTCGGACTCGGCGGCATGGCCGCCGACCAGGCGAGCGCCATGCCCACCGGCCTCGCCCGCATGGTGGAGCTGGCCCGCGCCCTGGCCATGGCGCCCAAGGTGCTGCTGCTCGACGAGCCCGGCTCGGGCCTCGACGACGCCGAGTCCCAGACCCTGGGCGAGCTGCTGACCACTCTGGCCCGGGGCGGCATGGGCGTGCTGCTGGTGGAGCACGACATGGAGCTGGTCATGCGGATCTGCGACTACATCTACGTCCTCGACTTCGGCGACGTCATCGCCGCCGGCACGCCCGAGGAGATCCGCAAGGACCCCATGGTCCAGGCGGCGTACCTCGGTGCCGTGACCGAGGAGGAGGCGGCACGGGCCGACGGGTCGTCCGGGTCGGACGGGTCGTCGGCGTACGCGGTCGACCCCACCACCCGGCACCTCCCCGAGGACCCGCCGGACGGCACCACGGAGGCGGCACAGGCATGACCGACCAGAGCACCGCCGCACCGCCGGCCCCGAGCCAGCTGCCCCCGAGCGTGACGGTGCGCGGCCTGCGCGCCTCCTACGGGCGCATCGAGGTCCTCCACGGCGTCGACCTCGAGGTCCCGGCGGGCAGCGTGTTCGCGCTGCTCGGGCCGAACGGCGCCGGCAAGTCGACCCTGCTGAAGGTCATGAGCGGCCGGATGCGGGCGACGGCGGGCGAGGTGCTGATCGGCGACACCCCCGTCGGACGGACGCCGGCCGAGAAGCTGGCCCGGCAGGGTGTGTGTGCGGTACCCGAGGGCCGGGGGATCTTCCCGAATCTGACCGTCCGCGAGAACCTCCGCATCTGGACCTACCGCGGCGGCATCTCGATGAAGGACGTCGAGGACCACACCTACGAGACCTTCCCGGTGCTGAAGGAGCGCCGCCGCCAGCTGGCCGGCACCATGTCCGGCGGCGAGCAGCAGATGCTGGCCATCTCGCGGGCGCTGGTCACCAACCCGCGGGTGCTGTATCTCGACGAGCTGTCCATGGGGCTCGCCCCGCTCATCGTCGCCGAGCTCTACGAGCTGGTCGGCACGCTGTCGCGCCGGGGCATGACCATCGTGCTGGTCGAGCAGTTCGTCACCACGGCCCTGGCCGTGGCCGACCGCGCCGCCATCATGATCCACGGCCGCATCGAGCAGCAGGGCGCGCCGGACGAGATGGCCGAGGCCGCACTCAGCGTCTACCTGTCCTGAGCCGACCCGAGCCGACCCGGCCCGACCGGCTCCCGGCGCTCCGGCCTACTCCTCGACCAGTTGGACCGTGACATCCGGCGTGTCGCCCGTGGTGGTGACGAGCTCGCGCACCCCGCCCGCGTCGCGCAGGTCGCCCTCGGCCGCGGCCAGCGCCTCGAGCCGGGCCTCGGTGTCGGTCACGGTCAGCACCTCGACCTCGGCCCGCATCGACCGCTTGGCGGTGGTCTTGGCCCGGCGGACCTGACCCAGCACGTCGGCGGCCACGTCGAGCACGGCGTCGATAGCCGGGTCGGTGCCGCCGGCACCCGGGCCGAGCTCGTCGACGGTGGGCCACGAGGCGGCGTGGATGGAGCCGGGCCGCCACCACGACCACACCTCCTCGGTCACGAACGGCAGGGTGGGGGCCAGCAGCCGCAGCAGGACCGACAGGGCCGCCGCCAGCGCGGCGCGGGCCGACGCCGCACCGGGGTCGGACGGGTCGCCGTAGGCGCGTGACTTGACCAGCTCCAGGTAGTCGTCGCAGAACGACCAGAAGAAGGCCTCGGTGCGCTCGAGCGCTCGGGCGTAGTCGTAGGCCTCGTAGGCCGCGGTCGACTCGCCGACGACCACGGCCAGGCGGGCCAGCATGGCCACGTCGATGGGTTCGGTCACATCACCCACCGGGGGCGCCACCGGCACGCCGTCGTCGCCGGTCAGGCGGCCGAGCGCGAAGCGCGAGGCGTTGAGCACCTTCATGGCGAGCCGGCGGCCGACCTTCATCTGGCCCTCGTCCACCGCCGTGTCGGTGCCGGGACGGCCGCTGGCCGCCCAGTACCGGACGGCGTCGGCCCCGTGCTGCTCGAGCAGGGGGAGAGGGGTGACCACGTTCCCCTTCGACTTGGACATCTTCTTGCGGTCGGGGTCGAGGACCCAGCCGCTGATGGCGGCGTCGCTCCACGGCAGGGCGCCGTGCTCGAGCTCGGACCGCACCACCGTCGAGAAGAGCCAGGTGCGGATGATGTCGTGGGCCTGGGGCCGCAGGTCCATCGGGAACACGCGGTCGAACAGGTCGGGGTCGTCCTCCCACCCGCCGGCGATCTGCGGTGTCAACGACGAGGTCGCCCACGTGTCCATCACGTCCGGGTCGCCCACGAAACCGCCTGGCTCGCCCCGCTGCTCCGCCTCGTAGCCGTCGGGCACGTCCGTCGACGGGTCGACGGGCAGCCGGTCCTCGGCGGGGAAGATCGGCGCGTCGTAGGTCACCTCGCCGTCGGCGTCGACCGGGTACCAGACCGGCAGGGGCACGCCGAAGAAGCGTTGACGGCTGATGTTCCAGTCGCCCGTCAGCCCCTCCACCCACGCCCGGAAGCGGTGGGCCATGTAGCCCGGGTGCCAGTGCAGGGCCTCGCCCCGGGCCAGCAGCGCCTCGCGGTGGGGGAGCGTCTCGACGAACCACTGGCGCGACGACACGATCTCGAGCGGCCGGTCCCCCTTCTCGAAGAACTTGACCGGGTGGGTGATCGGTCGGGGCTCGCCGAGCAGGTCGCCCGACGCCGTCAGCAGCTCGACGATCCGGGTCTGGGCCTGCTTGACGGTCCGGCCGGCCAGCTCGCCGTAGGCGGTGTCGGCCGCGACCGGATCGTCGGACTCCCATCCCTCGGTGCCGAAGGCGACGGGCAGGAGGCGGCCGTCCCGTCCCACGACCGTGCGGGTGGGCAGGCCGAGCTCGCGCCACCAGACGACGTCCGTGGTGTCGCCGAAGGTGCAGATCATGGCGATGCCCGACCCCTTCTCGGGGTCGGCCAGCTCGTGGGCGACGACCGGCACCCGCACGCCGAACAGCGGCGTGGTGACCGACGTCCCGAACAGCGGCCGGTAGCGCTCGTCGTCCGGGTGGGCCACGAGGGCCACGCAGGCCGGCAGCAGCTCGGGCCGGGTGGTCTCGATGTCCACGCCGCCCTCGGCGTCCACCCGAGGGAACCGGAGCCGGTGGTAGGCGCCCGGCCGCTCGCGGTCCTCGAGCTCGGCCTGGCTGACGGCGGTACGGAAGTCGACGTCCCACAGGGTCGGCGCCGTGCGCTGGACGACCTGGCCCCGCGCCGCCAGCCGGAGGAACCCGCGCTGGGAGACCCGGCGGGCCCGCTCGCTGATGGTGGCGTAGGTGTGTGACCAGTCGACGGACAGCCCGAGCGTCCGCCACAGGTGCTCGAAGACCTGCTCGTCCTCGAGGGTCAGCTGGTGGCACAGGGCCACGAAGTTGGGCCGGGAGATGGCCACCGGCTCCTTCGGCGGGTCGGCCGGCGGCACGTAGTCGGGGTCGTAGGGGAGGTTGGGGTCGCAGCGGACACCGAAGTAGTTCTGCACCCGCCGCTCGGTCGGCAGGCCGTTGTCGTCCCAGCCCATCGGGTAGAAGACGGTGCGGCCCCGCATCCGCTGGAACCGGGCGACGGTGTCGGTGTGCGTGTACGAGAAGACGTGGCCAATGTGCAGCGAGCCCGAGACCGTCGGCGGCGGCGTGTCGATCGAGTACACCTCGGCCCGGGTGGCGGTGCGGTCGAACGCGTAGACGCCCTCCGCCTCCCAGTGGGCCGACCAGGTCGCCTCCAGGCCCTCCAGGCCGGGCTTGTCGGGGATGCCGCGCCCGCCCGGACGGTGGGCGGATGGTCCGTTCGTCTGCTCCGGCATGATCGGGTTACCGTACCCTGCGTGCTCAGGCTCCACGACACGGCGACCGGCGAGGTCGTCCCCCTCCGTCCCCGCCGGGAGGGGGAGGTCGGCCTCTACGTCTGCGGTCCGACCGTCGACGGGGTGCCCCATCTCGGGCACGGCCGGTTCTCGCTGGTGTTCGACGTGCTCCGCCGGTACCTCCTGTTCAGCGGACTCGACGTCACCTACGTGTCCAACATCACCGACATCGAGGACAAGATCATCGACCGGGCGGCCGACCGGGGGGTCTCGATCGAGGAGTTCACGGCGGCCAACGAGGCGCTGTGGTGGGAGATCATGGACGCCCTCGACGTGCTGCGGCCCGACGAGACGCCCCACGCCACCGCCTACGTCGAGCGCATGGTGGACCTCATCCGCGACCTGGTCGGGCGGGGCGTGGCCTACGAGACGGCCACCGGTGTGTACCTGTCGGTCCTCGACGTCCCCGGCTACGGGCTGCTGGCCCGCCAGCCGCTCGACTCGCTCCGGGCCGGGGCCCGCATCGAGGCCGACGAGGAGAAGCGCTCGCCGCTCGACTTCGTGCTCTGGAAGAAGGCCAAGCCCGGCGAGCCCAGTTGGGACTCGCCGTGGGGTGACGGCCGACCGGGCTGGCACACCGAGTGCGTGGTGATGTCGCTCGACCTGCTCGGCGAGGGGTTCGAGCTCCACGGCGGGGGACAGGACCTGATGTTCCCGCACCACGAGAACGAGCGGGCCCAGGCCGTGGCCGACGGCCGCGAGTTCGCCCGGCACTGGATGCACAACGGCTGGGTGACGGTCGGCGGCGAGAAGATGTCGAAGTCGCTCGGCAACTTCACCTCGCTGTCAGACCTCCTCGAGCGGTCCGACGCCCGCGCCTACCGGGTGCTGGTGCTCCGCTCCCACTACCGCTCGCCCATCGAGGTGACCCCGGACACGATCGCCCAGGCCGAGGCGGGGCTGGCCCGGCTCGACGAGCTGGCCCGCCGCTTCGAGCTGTCCGACCTGCTGGCCGACGGCCCGCTCGTGGCGCCCGTCGCCCCCGACGGCGACCTCGACACCGACGCCGTGTCCGCCTTCGTGGCGGACATGGACGACGACCTCGACACCCCGGCCGCCCTGGCCACGGTCTTCGACCTGGCCCGCCGGGCCAACACGGCGGCCGATGCCGGCGACGGCGACGGTGCGGCCCGGGCCGCCCGGACGGCGGGGGTGTTGGCCGGCGCGCTCGGCCTCCGGTTGGGCGGAGCCGACGACGGTGAGGTCGACGAGGTCGCCGCCGGCCTGGTGGCGGCGCGCGACGAGGCCCGGGCGGCCCGCGACTGGGCCCGTGCCGACGCCCTGCGGGCCGAGCTCGAGGCGGCCGGCTGGCTGGTCGAGGACAGCGCCGGGGGCACCCGCATCCGCCGTCGGTGACGCCGCTCCGGCGGGTCGTGAACGCCGTGTGAACAGAGCCGCGATCCGCCGGTTTGGCCGGTCGTGACCCGAATCGGGACTGCTAGCGTTTCGTGTGTCGGAGTGTCCTGCCGGTGGGTGGACGTCGGCCCGCCCGTGGGTGGTCGGCCTCCCCGTCCCGGTGGGTCCTGCGAGCACATGCAGGTGAAGGAAAGGGGAACGCCGCCGTGGCTTCCGGAACAGTCAAGTGGTTCAACGCCGAGAAGGGCTTCGGCTTCATCTCCCAGCCCGACGGAGGTGCCGACGTGTTCGTGCACCACACCGCCATCCAGATGAACGGCTTCCGTTCACTCGAGGAGGGGCAGGCCGTCGAGTTCGACCTGCAGGAGGGCCCGAAGGGGCTCCAGGCCGTCGACGTGCGGCCCGTCCAGGCCTGATCCGCCTCCCGGCCCGATCCTGGCTGCAGGCCTGATCCGCCTGCTCGCCTGATCCGCCTGCTCCACCCTGTCCGGGCTACCCGGACGCCATGGGGGAGCCCTACGGGAACCCCACCCGGTCCGTCGGCCGCGACGGGGCCGTGACGAGGCCGTTTCCTGCCCGCTACCGGGGTGGTTGCCCCTTGCGTCCCACCGTGGTTACTATTGAGTAACTACTTAGCGGCCCACCGGTGACGGTGCGCGTGCGGCCACAGTGCCGACACCGGTCGAACGCAGTGCATGAGGGGCCCCCGGGCCAGAACGGAGCAGTGCACCATGTCTGAATTCTCCCTCGACCTCGACGAGGACCAGATCCAACTCCAGAAGTGGCTCCACGACTTCGCCGAGAACGTGATCCGGCCCGCCGCCCACGAGTGGGACGAGCGGGAGGAGACCCCCTGGCCGATCATCCAGGAGGCCGCCAACATCGGCCTGTACTCGTTCGACTTCGTGGCCAACGCCTTCATGGACAAGAGCGGCCTGCTCATGCCCATCGCGGCCGAGGAGCTGGCCTGGGGTGACGCCGGCATCGCCCTGGCCATCCTGGGCAGCACCCTGGGGCTGGCCGGCATCGCCGGCAACGGCACGCCTGAGCAGCTGATGGAGTGGGGCCCGCAGTGCTTCGGCACGCCCGAGAAGCCCCAGCTGGCCGCCTTCGCCGTGTCCGAGCCCGACGCCGGCTCCGACGTGTCGTCGCTCCGCACCCGGGCCGTGTACGACGAGGCCAAGGACGAGTGGGTCCTGAACGGCACCAAGACGTGGATCACCAACGGCGGGATCGCCGACATCCACGTCGTGGTCGCCTCGGTCGATCCCGACCTCGGGTCCCGCGGCCAGGCCAGCTTCATCGTGCCTCCCGGCACGCCGGGCATCTCGCAGGGCCAGAAGTTCCAGAAGATGGGCATCCGCGCCTCCCACACGGCCGAGGTCGTCCTCGACGACTGCCGGGTGCCGGGCCACTGCCTGCTCGGCGGCAAGGACAAGCTCGACGAGAAGATCGCCCGGGCCAAGGAGGGCAAGCGCAGCGGCGGTCAGGCGGCCATGAAGACGTTCGAGGGCTCCCGCCCGACCGTCGGCGCCCAGGCCCTCGGCATCGCCCGGGCCGCCTACGAGTACTCGCTCGAGTACGCCAAGGAGCGCAAGGCCTTCGGCAGGACCATCATCGAGAACCAGGCCATCGCCTTCAAGCTCGCCGACATGAAGACCCGCATCGACGCCTCCCGCCTGCTGGTGTGGCGTGCGTCGTGGATGGGCGCCAACGGCAAGGAGTTCACGTCGGGCGAGGGCTCGATGTCCAAGCTCTACGCCGGCGAGACGGCCGTGTACGTGACCGAGGAGGCCATCCAGATCCTCGGCGGCTACGGCTACGTGCGCGAGTACCCGGTCGAGCGGTGGCACCGCGACTCGAAGATCTTCACGATCTTCGAGGGCACCAGCGAGATCCAGCGCCTGATCATCAGCCGGGCCATCTCCGGCGTCCACATCAGGTAGCCGGCCGGCAGGCCGGCCGCTCGCGGTCGCTCCCGGCCCGGGCCGGCTCCGCCGGTGGGTCGGGTACCGTGACCCGGTGCTCGACGACGGTACCGACAGGGCGGCCGGGGACGGCCCAGCCGCCGGGGACGGCCGGGGGCCGGTGCTCGTGACCCTGTGCACGGGCAACGCCGCCCGCTCGGTGATGGCCGGCGCCATGCTCCAGGACGCCCCGTTGCCCATCGTGACGGCCGGAACCCACGTCATCGAGGGTCAGCCGATGAGCCGGCGCACACGCTCCGCCCTCGGGTCGTTGGGGCTCCGCGCCGACCACCACCGCAGTCACCAGGTGACCGACGAGGACATCGACGGATCGGTGCTGATCCTCGCCATGGCCGCCGAGCACGTGGCCTACATCCGCCGCCGGCACCCCGACGCCGCCCATCGCACCGCCTCCCTCAAGCGGCTGGTGCGGGACCTGCCGCCCGGTCCCGGCCCGCTGACCGAGCGCCTGGACGCCCTCGGCCTGGCCGAGGTCGAGATCGGGGAGTGGGAGGACGTCGAGGACCCGGCCGGGGGCGACGACGCCGTCTACGTGTCGTGCGCCGAGGAGCTGGCCGATCTGTGCGCCCGGCTCCTGCCCCTGCTCCAGGAGCACTGACCGTTCCGTCGCGCCGGCACGGTGCCGGGTCGGTCAGCCCGGCGGCGTGCCCGGCGCCCGGCGGCCCGGACCGAGCGGCAGCAGCATGGCCACCCGAGGCCCGAAGTCGTCGAAGCCCTCGGCCCGCTCCTCCCCGCGGATGGCGGCCAGGCCGGGCGGGGGTTCCTCCACCACCTCGAAGCCGACCCGGCGGTAGAACGGTGCGTTCCACGGCACGTCCCGGAAGGTGGTGAGGGTGACGCCGGCCAGGCCCGACCGCTCGCCCCAGCGGATGGCCTCGTCGAGCAGTGCCCTCCCGGTCCCCCGGCCGCCGTGACCGGTCAGCACCGAGAGCTGGTCGATGTGGGCGCAGCCGTCGACCACCTGAACGCTGACGAAGCCGACGGGCGGGTCGCCGGCGGCAAACACGACGTCCACCCGGTCGAGCCGGTTGTGCGCGTCGTCCTCGGGGAAGGGGGGCATCCCGACGGTGCGGTACAGCCCGTCGGCCTCGAGCTCGATCTCCCGCAGGCGGGCGTACTCGTCGGGCCGGGCCGGCCGCACGGGTTCAGGGCCCCGGACGTCGGGACGGTCGGCCACGGCGTCCCTTCGGGTGTGGTCAGGAGCGGTTGGCCGACAGCTCGGGGTGGCGGAGCGACAGGTCGGCACACTCCGGGCACACGGACTCGGGGATGACTCCGGCCTTCATCAGGAGGGCGAACCCCTTGCAGCCCAGGCAGATCCCGAAGGCGGACTCGAGGAAGGCGGCGCAGGTCAGCATGGCCACCACGACGTAGGAGGCGGCGTGCTCGCCGAACCCGAACCACAGGACCAGCGCCGAGGTGGAGAAGAGCACGCCCACGCCCTGGGCGAACCGCTTCGGCGGCCCGGGCAGGAACTGCGGCGTGCCGGGCAGGCGAGGGGCCACCACCCGGGTGGCCAGCTGGCCCAGCGGGCTGAGCGTGGGGCCGGTCAGGACCCGGGCCCAGAAGCCGTAGGTCAGCGGGATGAGGATCCAGGGCTGGTCCAGGGCCAGCATGGCCACGCACATGACGACCACGCCGGCGGCGACGGTGCGGGCCGCATAGTCATTCACGGGGTCCGGGAAGGAGAACACCCCAATACCTTACCTGCTGGGTCGGGAATCGACCACACGGAGCACGGCCGACCGGCCCGACGTGCGATGCTGCAGGCGGCGGCGAGGTGCCGCCACATCCGGGAGCCGGTCCGGTGCCGAAGACCCCTCGTGGTGGACGAACGTCGGCCGGACCGAGAGCCGGGCAGGTGATCGAGCTGGAGGTCGAGCAGGCCAGCGACGCGAACCTCGTGGTCGCCGTGGGCAGGTGGTACGAGCCCGCCCTCGCCGAGGTCTACCGCCGCCACGGCGGTGCGGTCCATGCCCTGGCGCGCCGCATCCTCCGCTCCGACCCGCCGGCCGAGGAGGTCACCCAGGAGGTCTTCCTCGACCTGTGGCGCAACCCGGAGAAGTTCGACGCCCAGCGCGGCACCCTGCGCTCCTTCCTGCTGGCCCGCACCCACGGCAAGTCCGTCGACGTGGTCCGGGCCGAGGAATCGCGGCGCCGTCGGGAGGAGCGCACCTCCCGCGAGACGGCCACCGCCCCCTACGACATCGACCGCGAGGTGTGGGACCTGGCCGTGGCCGAGCAGGTCAAGGATGCGCTCGAGGCGCTGCCCGACGAGCTTCGCCAGCCCATCGAGCTGGCCTACTTCGGCGGCCGCACGTACCGGGAGGTCGCCGTCCTGCTCGACGAGCCGGAGGGCACGGTCAAGAGCCGGATCCGCTCCGGGCTCGGGCGGCTGCGGATCCACCTGGCCGAACGGGGCGTCGAAGCTGCGGGGGCGGGGCTGTGAGCGGGACGACGGGCGGCCCGGCCGCCCCGCTGAGCCACGAGGAGATCGAGGAGCTGCTCGGCGCCTACGCCCTCGACGCCGTGGACCCAGCCACGGCGGAGCTCATCGAGGCCCACCTCGACACCTGTGTCCGCTGCGCGGCCGAGGTGAGCCAGCACCACGAGGTGGCGGGCCTGCTCGCCAACTCCGGCGGCGTGGCGCCGGCCGACCTGTGGGACGGCATCGCCGGTCGCCTGGGCGGGACGTCCGACGAGTCCTGGGACCGTCTGGCCGCCCGGCTCCGCGCGCCCGACGACCGGGAGGCGGCGGGCGCGGCGCCGGCGCCCTCGGGTCCGGGTGCCGGCACTCCTGCGCCGGAGGCGGCGGTGGTCCCGATCGGCAGCTCCCGACGGCGTGGCCGGTGGGTGGCGGCGGGTGCCGGCCTGGTGGCCGCGGCGGCGGCGGTGCTCGCGCTGGTGTTCGGTCTGCAGGTGCACCACCTCAACTCCCAGGTCGAGGCCCTCCAGGCCCGGCACGGTCTGTCCGCCGCCGAGCGGGCGGCCATCGCCGCGCCCGGCACGACACGGGTGACCCTGACGGCGCCGGGCGGGACCGGCCCCGGCTCCACGCCCGCCACCATCGTGCTGACCGCCGAGGGGACCGGGTTCGTGATGAACGACGCCGGCGACGGGCTGGCCCCGCTGCCCGCCGACCGCACCTATCAGCTCTGGGGCGTGGTGGGATCCAAGATCATCTCGCTGGGGCTGCTGGGCTCCCGCCCCGGCATCGTGCCCTTCAGCGTGGCCGGTGCCGGTGGCGTGTCGGCGTTCGCCATCACCGACGAGGTGGCGGGCGGGGTGGTCTCCTCCACCAATCAGCCGGTGGCGGAGGGCAAGGTCCAGGTCTGACGGCCGGCTGAACGGGCCCTGTGCACGGCCCGCCGGGACGTCGCGTCAGATGCGGTGGACCTGGCGCAGGCCGGCCCAGGCGAAGTCGGCCAGCTGGGCGGCCAGGCGGGACGCCTCGGCGGCCCGGTCGACCTCGTCCTCGGCGGTGGCACCCTCGTCGGACGTCCGTCGGGCCCGGTGTGCGTCGAGCCAGTGCCGGCTGGCGCCCTCGGCCATGCCGACGACGGCGTGGGCCAGGAGCAGCCGGTGCTCGGGATCGAGGCCGGCGTCGATGAGGGGGTCGATGGCCTGGGCGATCGTCTCCTCCACCCGTCGCAGCGCGGCACCGAGCTCCACGTCGTCGGGGGCGTCCCGGCCGTAGAGCAGCCGGAAGGCGTGCTCGTTGTCGACCATGAGCTCGAAGTAGCCGGCGAAGCCCAGCTCGACCTGCTGACGGGGCCCCTCGGCCGCCGCCGTGGCCTGGACGATCCGGTCGATCATCGAGTGGGAGAAGACGTCGAGCAGTTCGAGGTACAGGGCCCGCTTGGACTCGAAGTGCTGGTAGACGAGCGGCTTGGTGACTCCGGCGGCCTCGGCGATGTCGTCCATGGTGGTGGCCGAGTACCCGTGGGTGGCGAACAGGGACAGCGCGACGTCGAAGAGCTGGCGCCGACGGGCGTCCGCCGTGAGGCGACGGGTGGGCCGGGAGGTGCCCGGGGCCGCTCCGTCCGGGCGCCCGGTCGCTGTCGTCGGCATGGCGGTCATGGTAGCGCCGGGCCGGAACCCACCTGTCGGCCACCCCGGGGGCTCCGGGGTCGGCCCCCGTGGTCCCGTCGCAGGTCAGGGCCGGTCGTAGCGGAGCTCGTCGGCCAGCGGCTCGTCCCAGACGAGGTGGTGGTCCCCCCCGAGGGCGGCCCGGACGGCCAGGTAGTCCACCGTCGCCTCCACGTCGTGCACCCGGAGCAGACAGTGGGGGACGAGGTCGACGCAGAACCCGATGGCGGCCAGTGTGCCGGCGGCCCGTCCCCGGGGCGGCCGGCCGGTGATGGCGCCGATCACGTCCTTGCGCGACAGGGCCAGCAGGACGGGTCGGCCCAACGCGGCCACGTCCGGCAGGCCGCGCAGGGCGGCCACCGTCTGGGCCGGTGTCTTGGCGAAGTCCGGGCCGGGGTCGAGGATCACCTGCTCGGGCGCCACGCCCCGGTCGGCCAGGAGCTCGAGCCGCTCCCCGAGGAATCCGACGACGTCGTCCACCACCGCGTCGGGCGACGCGTAGAAGGCGTCGGCGGGCGACAGGCGGGTCTTCGGCGCCAGGCGGGTGTGCATCACGATCAGCCCCGCCCCGGTCGACGCCACCACCTCCACCAGTGCCGGATCGGCCAGCCCGGACACGTCGTTCACGATGTCGGCGCCGGCGGCCACGGCGGCGGCCGCTACCGGCGCCCGGTACGTGTCCACCGAGATGACCACCTCCGACGCCTGTCGGATCGTCCCGATGAGGGCCTCGACCCGCTCGATCTCCTGTGCCACCGGGATCTCCGCCTGGTCGGTGCGGGCCGACTGGCCGCCGATGTCGAGCACGTGCGCGCCCGCCCGGGCCATGGCCAGGGCGGTGGCGGCCCGCTCGGCGACACCGGCCGCCGCCAGTGCCTCCGAGTCGCTGAAGGACTCCGGCGAGGCGTTGACGACGCCCATGACCAGGGGGCGGTCGACCTCGAGGGTGCCGTGGGCGTGCACGACCCTCACGCGGCTGCTCCCTGCCGCCCGGTGGCGCCCGCGGTCGGCCCGGTGGCGGCCGGCGCCCGCCCCGCTGCGCTCCAGCTGGTCATGGCTAATGAGTAGCAGACCTGGCCCGCGCGCCGCCCGCCGGCTGGGACCGTTCGGCCGGGTCGGAGTACCGTCGGGGCGTGCCCGACACGACCGACGCCACCGCCGCCTCCGACGACCTGCTGGCTGTGCGCGACGGCCCCGTGCTGACCCTGACCATCAACCGGCCGGAGCGGCGCAACGCCATGACCTGGGACGTCATCGCCGGGCTGCGGCGCGAGCTGGCCAGGGCGAAGGTGGACCCGGCGGTGCGGGTGGTCGTCCTGACCGGCGCCGGCGACCAGGCGTTCTGTGCCGGCGCCGACCTGTCCGGCATGGTCCCGAAGGACCCGGGCGGCACGTCCGACGAGTACCTCGACCACCACCTCGCCCGGGGCTGGCTGGCCCAGCTGTTCGAGGAGATGTGGCAGCTCGGCAAGCCCACCGTGGCCCGGGTCCAGGGGTGGGCCATGGCCGGCGGGTTCGGCCTGGCCCTGGCCTGCGACATGGTCATCGCCTCGGAGAGCGCCCGCTTCGGTGCCCCCGAACTGAACGTGGGCCTGTGGCCCTACATGGTGACCGTCTCGCTGCTGCGGTCGATGCCCCCGAAGAAGGCCCTGGAGCTGATGCTGACCAGCCGGGTGGTGGGCGCCGAGGAGGCCGACCGGATCGGCTTCGTCACCCGGGTGGTGCCCGACGCCGAGCTGGATGCCGCCGTGGCCGACCTGGCCGCCGTGCTGGCCTCGAAGCCCCCCGGGGTGACCAAGCTGGGGCGCGATTCGTTCTACGCTGTCATCGACGCAGCGGCCTCCGAGGCCCTGCCCTATCTCCACGCCATGCTGACGGTCACCAGTCAGACGGCGGAGGCGAGGGAGGGGATCACCGCGTTCGCCGAGAAGCGGCCCCCGTCGTGGCAGGTGGCGCCGGACGTCGGCACGGCCTGACCAGGCACGAGTACCCACACACGACCCCGAGGAGCACCCACCTACATGGCGAAGCGAGCACTGATCACCGGCGTGACCGGCCAGGACGGCTCCTACCTGGCCGAGCTGCTGCTGGACGAGGGCTACGAGGTCAGCGGCATGGTCCGCCGGTCGAGCACCATCAACTTCGAGCGCATCGCCCACATCCAGGACCGGATCAACCTGGTGGCCGGCGACCTCCTCGACGAGGTCTCGATGATCAACATCCTCCGCGAGATCCGGCCCCAGGAGGTCTACAACCTGGCCGCCCAGTCGTTCGTACAGACCTCGTGGAACCAGCCCGTCCTGACCGGTGAGACCACCGCCCTGGGGGTGACCCGTGTCCTGGACGCGGTCCGGACGGTCGACCCCGGCATCCGCTTCTACCAGGCCAGTTCCTCGGAGATGTTCGGCAAGGTCCAGGAGGTCCCGCAGGTCGAGACCACGCCCTTCTACCCCCGCAGCCCCTACGGCGTGGCCAAGGTCTACGGCCACTGGATCACCGTCAACTACCGCGAGAGCTACGACCTGCACGCCTCGTCGGGCATCCTGTTCAACCACGAGTCGCCCCGGCGTGGGCTGGAGTTCGTGACCCGCAAGGTCACCCACGGCGTGGCGCGGATCGCCGCCGGCATCGACCAGACGCTGGCCCTCGGCAACCTCGACGCCGAGCGGGACTGGGGCTTCGCCAAGGACTACGTCCGGGCCATGTGGCTCATGCTCCAGCAGGACAGTCCCGACGACTACGTGGTGGCCACCGGTGAGACCCACTCGGTCAAGGAGCTGGTCGAGCTGTCGTTCGCCGCCGCCGACCTCGACTGGGAGAAGCACGTGGTCATCGACGAGCGCTTCCTGCGCCCGGCCGAGGTCGACCTGCTCATCGGCGATCCGGCCAAGGCCGAGAAGTCGCTCGGCTGGCAGCGCGAGGTCGACTTCCCGCAGCTGGTGCAGATGATGGTCGAAGCCGACCTCGCCCTGGTGAAGAGCCAGCAGGCGTAACGGACTGGACGTGGCCGACCTGGCGGCGATCCACGCCGACCCGCTCGGCCTCCTGGTCGCCTTCGGCGCCGGGATGCTGTCGTTCCTCTCGCCGTGCGTGCTGCCGCTCGTCCCGGCCTACCTGTCGATGGTGTCGGGCCTGTCGGCCGCCGAGCTGACCGCGCTGCAGTCAGGGCCGACCACCGCTCCGGAGCCGGCCCCCCGGCCCGTGCCGGTCGGTGTCGGCGACCCTGGGCCGGCGGTGCGAGGCGACCCCGGCCCGGCCGTGACCGTCGGGTCCGCGCCGGTCGGGTCCGCGCCGGTCGGGTCCGCTTCCGCATCCGACCTGCCGGTCGCACTGGCCGACCCGGAGGAGCTCCGGCGCCACCGCGGCCGGCTGCTGCGGGGGATCCTGGCCTTCATCGCCGGGTTCACGGTGATCTTCACCATCCTGGGGGCCTCGGCGTCCTCGCTGGGTCGTCTGTTCCTCACCCACCAGCACACCCTCGAGGTCGTCTCGGGCATCCTCATCGTGGCGTTCGGGGTCGTGCTGGTGGCCATGGCCGCCGGGGTCACCCTGCCGACGGCGCTGGCCGGCGAGCGCCGTTTCAGCGTCCGGCCCTCCGTGCTCGGGGCGTGGGCCCCACCGGTCATGGGCATGGCCTTCGCCTTCGCCTGGACCCCGTGCATCGGCCCGGTGCTGGGCAGCGTCCTGGCCCTGGCCGCCGGGACCGGGGGATCGGCCACCGGGGGGATCGCCCTGCTACTCGCCTACTCGCTGGGCCTGGGCGTCCCGTTCCTGCTCAGCGGCCTGGCCTTCGGCCGGATGACCGACCTGCTGGCCCGGGTGAAGCGCCGTCTCCGTCTGGTCGACCTGGTCGGCGGGGTGATCCTCATCGCCTTCGGCCTGCTCCTGGTCACCGGGAACGTGGACGTGCTGTCGGCCCACATCTCCACCTGGCTGCGCGACCTGCACCTCAACCGACTGTCCACCAGCTGACGGGGGTCCCCCCGGGCACGGTCGGGTTCGGCCGTCTGGCTCCGGCCCGCCCGCCCCCGTCTGGCTCCGGCCCGCCCGCCCCCGTCTGGCTCCGGCCTGCCCGGCCCCGTAGCATTGACGCGACGCCCATGGCCCCCGTAGCTCTCCCTCCCTCTGCTGTCTCCCTCCGCGACGCGGTCGCGCTGGCTGGACGGTTCCCGCTCCTGGCCGGGGTCGACCTCGAGGTCGCCGTGGGCGAGACGGTCCTGGTCGAGGGCCCGAACGGGGCCGGCAAGACGAGCCTGCTGCGGGTGTGCGCCGGCCTGGTCCCCCTCACGTCCGGCCACCTGTCGGTCCTGGGGCTCGACCCGACGCGGCACCGGGTCGGGGTCCGCCGCCGGGTGGGCCTCCTGTCGCACGCCTCCCACCTCTACGACGACCTGACCGTGCGGGAGAACGTGCGCTTCGCCGTCCGGGCCGCCGGCGGCGACGTCGGGCGCATCGAGCCCGCGCTCGACCGCTGGGGGCTGGTGGGTCGCCTGGCCAAGACCTCGGCGGGCAAGTTGTCGGCCGGTCAGCGTCGCCGTGTCGCACTGGCCGTCCTCACTGCCAGGTGGCCCGAGCTGTGGCTCCTGGACGAGCCCCACGCCGGCCTCGACGCGTCGGCACGCGCCCTGCTCGACCAGGCCGTGCGCGAGGCCGCGTCCAGCGGGGTGACGGTCCTGATCGCCAGCCACGAGGCGGGTCCGGTCGAGGACCTGGCCAGTCGGGCCGTCACGGTGACGGGGGGTCGGGTGGCGGCGGAGCGCCGGCTGACGGCCGCCTCGGACGAGGCCGCCGCACCCGCACCCGCACCCGCAGACGACTCCGACCCAGACGTCGACGTCGACGTCGATCCGGTCGTGCCCGAGCAGGGACGGGTGGCCCATGTGGCGTGACGCCGCCCTGGTGGCCGGCAAGGACCTCCGCATCGAGGGGCGTTCCCGGGTGGCGCTGTCCCAGGTCGCCCCCTTCGGCATCGTGGCCCTCGTCCTGTTCGCCTTCGCCCTCGGACCGGACCGCCAGATCATGGCCAAGGGGGCGCCCGGCCTGTTCTGGGTGGCCGTCCTCTTCTGCACGGTGCTGGCCATCCAGCGGAGCGTGTCGGTCGAGTCGTCCGACGGCGCCCGCGACGGCCTGCGACTGTCGGGCATCGACCCGGCCGGCCTCTACTTGGGCAAGGCCGTGGCCGTGGCGGCCCAGCTGGTGGTCCTGGAGGCCCTGCTGGCGGTCGGCGTGGTCCTCCTCTACGGGGCCCGCATCGAGGTGCCGTGGATGATCGCCGCCTCGTGCGTGCTCGGCACCATCGGGCTGGCCGCCACCGGGACGCTCTACGGCGCGCTGTCGTCGGGGCTGCGGGTGCGCGAGACGCTGCTGCCCTTCCTGCTGCTGCCCATCGCCGCGCCGGTGCTGCTGGCCGGCACGCGGATCTGGCAGGCGGCCATGGCCGGCGGCACCCCCTCCGCCGGCAGTCAGTGGCTGAAGCTGCTGGTCGTGTTCGACGCCGTCTACCTCGCCATCGGCGTGGTGCTCTTCGGCCCCATCCAGGAGACGGCATGACCGACGACCTCGCCACCGTGCCCCCCGCCGGGGCGGACCGCGCCCGTCCGGACGACGCGGCCGGGTCGGACGACGCGGCCGGGCCGGTCGCCCGCGTGACCGCGCCCCCGACGCCGTCCGCCGCCGCCCGGACCACCGAACGGGTCATCGGGCTACTCGCCCTGGTGGGCACCGCCGCCACCGTGTGGTTGGGCATCTGGGTGACGCCGCCGGACAAGGTCCAGGGTGACCTGGTCCGCCTGGTGTACATCCACCCGGGTGTGGCGTGGGTCGCCCTGTACCTCGCCTTCGGCCTGGCCGCCGTGTCGAGCCTGCTCTACCTCTGGCCCCGCACCCGGTCGCTGTTCTGGGACCGGCTGGCCGCCGCCGCCGTCGAGGTGGGCGTGGTGTTCAACGTCTGCACCCTCGTGTCGGGGTCGATCTGGGGCAAGCCGACGTGGGGCGTGTGGTGGGCGTGGGACGCCCGGCTCACCAGCACGGCCGTGCTGCTCGTCCTCTTCCTCGGCTATCTGGCCCTGCGCCGCGTCCCGGCCGAGCCGGAGGTGCGGGCCCGCCGCAGCGCCTTCGTGGCCCTGTTCGCAGCCGTCGACATCCCGATCATCCACTTCTCCGTGAACTGGTGGAACACCCTCCACCAGGGCGCCACCGTGCTCAACGCCAACCTGTCCCCGACCATCCACGGGTCGATGGCCTGGACCCTGCTGCTCGGCTTCGTGGCCCTCACCCTCGTGTTCGTCTGGATGCTGCTGGTGCGCTACCGCATCGGCGCCCTCGAGGACTGGCTGGCGGCCAACGAGCTGGACCTGGCCCTGGCCGAGCGCCAGGCCGAGGGCGGTCCGCCGCCGGCCGCTCCTCCGGGCTCCGGCCCCGTCGACGGCGTCCCGACCGACCGGGTGGGGGTGGCCTGATGCGCTACGTGACCGCAGGGTACGTGTTCGTGCTGGTCGTCCTGGCCCTCTACGCGGTCGCCCTGCTCTGGCGGCGCCGGCGCCTGACCCGGGTCGTCGCCCGGGTGACGCCCGCAACGCCCGCCACGCCGGCCCCCACCGACTCCCTGGAGCGGCGATGACCACCGCACCCCCGGCCCCGCCCGCCGACGCGGCCGGTGCTCCGGCCGGAGCACGGCCCACCGCCGCGCGCCGCCGCCCCGTGGCCCGCTACGTGGTGGTCGGCCTGGTCCTGGTGGGCGCCCTGGCCTTCCTACTGGTGAAGGGACTCGGCTCGGCGCTCGACTTCTACCTGCCGGCCGACCAGGCCGTGGCCCAGAAGGCGACGCTGGGCGACAAGACCTTCAACCTGGAGGGGGTCGTGGCGCCCGGCTCGATCCACTCCACCACCGACGGCGTGGACTTCGTGGTCACATCGGGGGCCGTCCGACTCCCGGTGGCCAACACGGGTAGCCCGCCCCAGCTGTTCCAGGCCAACATCCCGGTAATCGCTGTGGGCCACTTCTCGGGGGGCACCTTCGTGTCCGACCAGATCCTGGTCAAGCACTCCTCGAACTACATCGCCGAGCACCCGCAGCGGGTGACGGCCCCGAACGGCTCCAAGCGGTGACGGGCGGGGACCCACAGCCCGCGGCCGGCCGCGGCCCGCGGTGAACGGCACCCTCGGCCACACCGGCGTACTGCTCGGCTTCGCCGCGGCGGTGGTCGGGGTCGTGGTGCTCCTGACCGCGCTGGTGCGGGGCCGGCCCGGCGGACTTCGGGCGGGGCGCATCTACGCCCCTGTCATCCTGCTGGGCGGCGTCGTGGCCGTGGTGGCGATGCAGCGGGCACTGGTCACCCACGACTTCTCCCTAGCGTACGTGGCCGACAACAACAGCCGCTCGACCCCGTTGATCTACTCCATCACCGGCATGTGGTCAGCCCTGGCGGGCTCGATCCTGCTGTGGGGCGTGATCCTCGGGATCTACGTCACCGGCGTGGTGTGGCGCTTCCGCCGCCGGGCCGACGACCAGCTGGTGGCGTGGGCCACCCTGGTGCTGTACGTGGTCAGCGCCTTCTTCTTCGGGCTCATGCTCGGGCCGGCCGACCCGTTCACCCACGTCAGCGGTGCGGTCCCGGCCAACGGGCTCGGACCCAACGTGCTGCTGCAGGACAACCCGCTGGTGCTGTTCCACCCGCCCATGCTCTACCTGGGCCTGGTGGGCTTCACCGTGCCCTTCGCCTTCGCCGTGGCCTCGCTGGTGACCGGGCGGGTCGACGAGGACTGGCAGGGGGAGACCCGACGCTGGACGCTGTTCGCCTGGACCTTCCTCACCATCGGCATCGTCCTCGGGGCGTGGTGGTCCTACCAGGTGCTCGGCTGGGGCGGCTTCTGGGCCTGGGACCCCGTCGAGAACGCCTCGCTCATGCCCTGGCTGGTCGGCACCGCCTACCTCCACTCGGTCATGGTCCAGCAGCGCCGCGGCCTGCTGCGGGTGTGGAACCTCTCGCTGGTCATCGCCACCTTCAGCCTGACCATCCTCGGCACCTTCCTCACCCGCTCCGGAGTGATCCAGTCGGTCCACGCCTTCTCCACCTCCTCCATCGGCCCACTCCTGCTCGGCTTCTTCGGCCTGGTCCTGGCCGTGGGTGTGGGGCTCATCGCCTGGCGGGGCGACCGGCTGCGCTCGCCCGGCGGCATCGACTCGGCCATGAGCCGGGAGGGCGCCTTCCTGGCCAACAACCTGCTGTTCGTGCTGTTCGCCTTCGTCGTCCTGCTCGGCACTGTGTTCCCGCTGCTGTACGAGGCGGTCAACAGCGGGTCCCAGGTGGCCGTCGGCGCGCCGTACTTCAACCGCCTGGTCATCCCGCTCGGCCTCGGGCTGCTCTTCCTGATGGCGGTGGCGCCCGCCCTGCCGTGGCGCAAGTCGTCGGCCGAGGTGATGCGGGGGCGCCTGGCCGTCCCGGCCGCCATCGGCGTGCTGGTGGTGGTGGGCTGCGTGGCCGGTGGGATCACCGGCGTCGAGCCGTTGCTGGCCTTCGGGCTGGGCGCCTTCGCCGCCGCCTCGGCCGGTCGGGCCCTGGTGCTGTCGGTGCGAGGTTCGTGGCGGGCCGCCCGGGCCGGGGGCGCGTCGCCCGCCCGGGCCACCCTGGCCGGCTGGCGCGGCTTCGTCGGGCGGGCCAACGGCGGCATGGTGGTGCACATCGGCGTGGTCCTCATCGCCGTCGGCCTGACCGCCGCCACCGCCTTCGGCCAGCGGGGGACGGTCGTCCTGGCCCGCGGGGAGACCGGCACCTTCGCCGGGCACACGGTCGAGTTCGTGGGCACCCGGGTGGTGCGCACGCCGTCGCACGTCAGCCAGCAGGCGCTGCTCCGGGTGGACGGCGGCGCCGTGTTCACGCCGGCCATCAGCCAGTTCGGCAACGGCACCCAGCCCGTCGGCACCCCGGCCATCGACTCGAGCCTGAGCTCCGACGTCTACCTGACCATCAACTCGATCCCGTCGAAGGGCGGGGCCTGGACCTTCGGGGTGGTGGTCCAGCCGATGGTGATGTGGCTGTGGGTGGGCGGCGTGCTGATCGTGGTCGGCTCGATCCTGTCCGCGGTGCCAGGCCGCCGTCGGCGGCCCACCGACCCGGTGTCGACACCGGTGGCCGCCGCCGCGCCACCCGCCCCGGAGCCGGCTCCACGGGAGCCGGCCGTCGACCGTGAGCCGGTCGGCGCGGGGGAGGCCCCGTGACCGGGGTGGTCGACCCGCCGACCGTGGCCGTGCCCCCGGCCGCCCCGCCGCCCCGCCGCCGGCACACGGCGCGGTGGATCGCGGTCGTCGTGCTGGTGGTGGCGGCGGGGCTGGTCGCCGTGCTCGCCACCCGGCCTCCGGCGGCCGTGGTCGAGGTGCAGAGCCCGCTGGTCGGCAAGTCGGCCCCGCCGGTGCGCGGGCTCACGGTGGACGGCAAGCCGTTCGCCCTCAGTCGACCCCCCGGGACGTACGTGGTGCTCAACTTCTTCGCCGACTGGTGCGAGCCCTGCCAGACCGAGGGGCCGGAGCTGGTGCGGTTCGCCTTCGAGCACCAGCAGACCGGTGACGCACGGATGGTCAGCGTCGTCTTCGACGACAGCACCTCGGCGGCCCGCTCCTACCAGGCCACGCTGGGGGCCACCTGGCCCACCCTGGCCGACCCGCACGGCACCATCGCCCTCAGCTACGGGGTCCGGGCGCCGCCCTCGACCTTCCTGATCGCCCCCGACGGACGCGTGGTCGCCTACGTCGTGGCCCCGGTCACGGCCGCCGACCTCGACGGGCTCATCGCCCGTGCCAAGGCGTCGGGCGCGTGAGGTCCCGCCGGTTCCCGCTGTGGACGCTGCTGGGCGTGGTCCTGGTGGTCGCCCTGCTGGTCGGCAGCGGCGTGTTCTCGTCGAGCCCGCCGACCAACGCCCAACGGGCCGCCGCCATCGAGTCCGTCATCCGGTGCCCGAGCTGCGAGGACCTGTCGGTGGCCGACTCCAGCGCCCCGACCGCTGCCACCGTCCGCACCACCGTCCGCCAGCTGGTCGACCACGGCCTGTCCGACAGCCAGATCGAGGACTACCTGGTCGCCCGCTACGGGTCGGCCATCGTGCTGGACCCGCCGGCCAGCGGCTGGTCCGTGCTGGTGTGGGTGCTGCCCCTGGTCGGCGGGGCGGCGGCGGTGGCCGTCCTGGTGGTGGTCCTGGTGCGCCGCCGTCGGCGCAGCGGCGCTTCGCTGGACGACGACGTGCTGGCCGGGGCCGTCGATCCCGCCGCCCTCGAGGAGCGGCGCCACTTCCTGACCCAGTCGCTGGAGGACGCCGACGCCGAGTACCTGGCCGGCGACCTGAGCGATGCCGACTACCTGGCCCTCCGCCAGCGCGACCTGGGCCGACTGGCCGCGCTCGGACCCGCCCCCACCCCCGCCCCCGCCGCCGTGGCCACGGCCACCCTGACCGAGGACCGCCCGGGGGAGCCCGTCCCGGCGGCGGCACACCCGGCGGCCGCACCGGACGCCCCGGCCCGTCGGGGGCGCAACACGTGGTTCCTCATCGGCGCGCTGGCCTGCTTCGTGGCCGCCCTGGCCGTGGCCGTGCCGCTCTTCTCCTCCCACCGGCTGCCCGGCCAGACGGCCACCGGCTCGGTCTCGCTCAGTCCCAACCAGCAGATCAGCCGCACGCTGGACCAGGCGGCCTCGGTCGAGAACCAGGGCGAGCTGGGACTGGCCGCCCAGCTCTACCAGCAGGTCCTGACCGCCCATCCCGACAACGAGGTGGCGCTGGCCCAGCTCGGGTGGCTCGAGTACCGGATCGGCCAGCAGGGGGCGGACGCCACCCTGCTGTCCGATGCCCGGGCCAAGCTCACCCGGGCGGTGGCGGCCGCGCCGGGGGACTACGCGGCCCACCTCTACCTCGGGACCCTCCTGCTGCAGCTCGACGGCAACGCGGCCGGGGCGGTGACGCAGTTCGACCGGTTCCTGGCCGACGACCCACCGTCGACCGTCGTGTCCCAGGCCGCCTCCGTGCTCCGCCAGGCCTACACGACGGCCGGGGTGCCGGTGCCGGCCTCCGTCGCCGCCTGAACGCGCCCGCACCCGGGCGGCGTCCCGGGGGCTCAGGGGGTGAGCACGACCTTGCCGGTCACCGTGCGGTCGATGAGGCCGGCCATGACGGCGGCGGCGTCGGCCAGGGGGCGACGGGCCGGCTCGGTCGGCCGCAGGCGCCCGTCGGCCACCATGCCCATGAGCTCGTCGATGAGGGCGAGGTTCCCGAGGGGGTCCTTGAAGGTCCAGCCGCCCCAGTCGACGCCCACCACGGTGCGGTTGTTCAGCAGCACCTGGTTGGCCGGCAGCGACGGGATGGGTCCCGACGCGAACCCGATCACGCAGAGCCGCCCGAGGTGGCGGGTGGCCCGCAGCGCCTGCTCGGCGAAGCGGCCGCCCACCGGGTCGACCACGACATCCACGCCTCCGCCCGAGAGCTCGCGGGCCCGGGCCTTCAGGTCCTCCTCCTCGTAGGCGATGGTGGCCTCGGCGCCCATGGCCACCGCCGCGTCGAGCTTGTCGGAGGTCGACGCGGCGGCGATCACCCGGGCGCCGAGGGCGGTGGCCACGTCGACGGCGGCCAGGCCGATCCCCCCGCCCGCCCCGAGCACCAGCACCCACTCGCCGGGGGCCACCGTCGTGCGGCGGGTGAGGGTGAACAGCATGGTGCAGTAGCTCTGGATGAGGGCGGCCGCCTGCTCGAGGCCGAGCGCTTCTGGCACCCGCACCACCGACAGCGCCGGGGCCACGACCTGGGTGGCGAACCCGCCGAGCCCGCAGAAGACGAGCACCCGGTCGCCCACGGCGTGGTCGGTGACCCGCGGCCCGACCGCCGAGACGGTGCCGGCCACCTCGCTGCCGGGCACGAAGGGGACGGGGGGCTTCAACTGGTAGGTGCCCTGGCAGATGAGCCCGTCCACGAAGTTGACGCCGGCGGCGGCCACGTCGATGCGCACCATGCCGTCGCCGGGGACGGCATCGGGCCGCTCCTCGACCACCAGGCCGTCCAGGGGACCGAACTCGTTGCAGACCACGGCGCGCATGTCGGCCAACCTACCGTCGCGCCCGGCGGCGGCGCGGTGGCGCGCGGCGCGGCCGGGCTCAGCCCCGGGGGTGGCCGGCGCCGAGGTCCCGCAACCGGGCCACCACGCCGGCGAAGGCGCCGGTGAAGGCGTCGACGTCGGCCTCGGTGGTCGACCAGCCGACCGAGAGCCGGAGCGAGCGCTCGCCGTCGACGCCCATGGCCTGCAGCACCGGCGACGGCTCGAGCGACTCGGACGAGCACGACGAACCGGAGTGGACGGCCACCCCGGCTTGGTCCAGGCCGAGCAGGACGGGCTCCGCCTCGACCCCGGCCACGCCGAGGCAGAGGATGTGGGGCACCCGTCGGTCGGTGTCGCCGTAGGGGGCCACGCCGTCGACCTCGCAGGCGGCCGCCAGCAGGCGCCCGGTGGCGGCGGTGGCCGCTGCCGCCTCGGCGTCGAGGCGCCCGGGCCCGGACAGCGCGCCGGCGGCCGCCCCGAACCCGATCGCCCCCATCACGTCCTCCAGGCCGGCGCGCCGCCCGCGCTCCTGCTCGCCGCCGACCAGCAGCGGTTCGATGCGCAGCCCGCGGCGCAGGACGAGGGCACCCACACCCGCCGGTCCGCCCAGCTTGTGCGAGGAGACCGACACCAGGTCGGCGTCGAGCGAGGCGAGGTCCAGCGGCACGTGGCCGGCCGCCGCCACCGCGTCGACATGGACCGGGATCCCGGCGGCCCGGCACACGGCCACCACCCCGGCCACGTCCTGGAGGGTACCGACCTCGTGGTTGGCCGCCTGGCAGTGGACGAGGGCGGGCAGGCGGCCGTGCTCGGTCGTGGTCCGCCCGATCGCCTCGCCCACCGCCTCGGGGCCGATCCGGCCGAGGCCGTCGACCGCGAGGACGACGGGCGTGCCGAGGCGGGCCGAGGCGTCCCGCACGGCGGAGTGCTCGACGTCGGCGCAGGCCACCGGGGCCCCCCGGTCGTCGGACAGGACGCCCCAGACTGCGGCGTTGACCGCCTCGGTCCCTCCGGAGGTCAGGACCACCTGGCGGGGGCGCACGCCGAAGAGCCCCGCCACCTGGTCGCGGGCGTCCTCGAGTGCCGCCCGGACCATGCGGCCCTCGGTGTGGACCCGCCCGGGGTCGGCCGTGACGCCGAGCGCCGCCCACTCGGACATGGCGGCCCGGGCCTCGGGGCGCAACGGGGTGGTGGAGGCGTGGTCGAGGTAGTGGCGTGCCACGTCGGGGTCAGACGACGGCGGCGCAGGCGTCGTCGCCCCGGGCCCGGGACGACGACAGCACCACCGGCACGGCGCCGGGGTCGTCGCCGCACAGGCCGGCCAGCAGGCCCTTGACCATGCCGCGGTCGACCGCGCACAGCACGGGGTACTGCGAGGCTGCGTCGCCGAAGGGGCAGTTGTCGGCCACCACCGCGGTCGTGGCGCCCTGGTCCTCGGCGTGGGCGGCGAACCCGTGGGCGGTCAGGGTGTCGGCGATGGCATGCATGGCGGTCCGCAGCGACCGCTGGCTGTCGGCCGGCGACATCTGCCCGGCCAGCCGGCGCCCGTACTCCTCGCCCACCCGCTCGGCCATGCCCTCGGCCGCCTGCGGCCCGAGGATCTGCATGGCCTCCTGGAGCAGCAGCACCAGCAGGTCGTCGCGCCGGGTCAGCAGGTCGAGGGTGGGATCGGGCCCGGTGGCCCGGAAGCGCTTGGAGGGCCGGCCCGCGCCCTGCCCCTCGGGCCGCTCCCGGGTCACCTCGACGTACCCGCCGGCGGCCAGCCGCTCGAGGTGGTGACGGGCGACGTTGGGGTGGAGGGAGAAGCGGGTGGCCACCTCCGAGGCGGTGGCCCCCGGGTTGGAGCGGACGAAGAGGTAGATCTCGCGGCGGGTGGGGTCGCCGAAGGCCGAGGTCACGGCGGTGACGGCGGCCGCGAACTGACTGTCGGAGTCGGAGCCGTGTCCGGCCGGCAGGGTGATCGGGACGACGGAGGCGCTCGGAGGGGCGGCGTCGCCCGGGGCCGCCGTGGGCGCGGCGGCGGCCGCTCCGCTGTCCGGGTCGTGCTGCACGTCCCGTAGTCTACCGGGGACACCGAATTCCCCTCAGGAGCGCCCCCATGTCCATCGACGAGTCCCAGGTAGCGGCAGCGGTCGCCCATGTCGAGGACCCCGAGCTGCGTCGCCCGCTGGGGGAGCTCGGCATGGTCGGCCGCATCGTCACCCGGCGCCGGAAGGCCACCGTCGACGTGGCCCTGCCGGTCGCCCAGTACCCGCAGGTGGACGAGCTGGTAGCCCGGGTGCGTGCCGCCGCGGCCCGGGTCGACGGGGTCGACGAGGTCGTCATCGAGACGGTGCTCATGGACGAGCAGGCCCGGGCGGTGCTGCGCATGCTGCTGCGGGGTGAGCCGGTGGACGGCGGCACCATGCACGCCGCCGACGACGGCCACGGGCACGACCACGGCGGGGGGCACGGCGGCGGGGCGCTCGGCCACGAGGAGGGCCGCCCCAACAAGTTCATGGAGCCCCGGTCGAAGACCCGCATCCTCGGCATCTCGTCGGGCAAGGGCGGGGTGGGCAAGTCGTCGGTGACGGTCAACCTGGCCATCGCACTGCACCGGGCCGGCTACGACGTGGGCATCCTCGACGCTGACGTCTACGGGTTCTCCGTGCCCCGGATGCTGGGCGTCCGCACCGACCCCCTCATCATCGGCGACCTGGTCGTCCCCCCGACGGCCAACGGCGTGCGGTGCCTGTCGATGGGCTTCTTCGTGGCCGACGACACCCCGGTCATCTGGCGGGGCCCCATGCTCCACAAGGCGCTCGAGCAGTTCCTGGTCGACGCCTACTGGGGCGAGCCGGACTTCCTGCTCATCGACATGCCGCCGGGCACGGGCGACGTGACGCTGTCCCTCGGCCAGTACCTGACCAAGACCGAGGTCTTCGTGGTCACCACCCCGCAACCGGCCGCCCAGCGGGTGGCCCAGCGCTCGGCCTACGCGGCCAGGAAGCTGAAGCTGGCGGTGCGGGGCGTGATCGAGAACATGAGCTGGTTCACGGGGGACGACGGGACCCGGTACGAGCTGTTCGGCGCCGGTGGTGGCCAGCAGCTGGCCGACGACCTCGGTGTACCCCTGATCGGGAAGGTGCCACTGGTGCCCGCCCTGCGCGAGGGGGGCGACGAGGGCGTGCCGGTGGTGGTGGCCGACCCCGACGGCGAGACGGCCCAGGTGTTCTCCCAGCTCGCCGCCACCATCGCCGGACTCGGTCCGGCCCGGGTCTACCGCCGGGAGCTTACCGTCCGCTGAGCGACGGGGCGCCGGCCGAGCGCCGGTGCGGGGCGGTCGGGGGACGTGGCCGGTGATCCGGGCCGCGGCGTGACGTGACGGCCGCCGGGCGGCGCGGCCGCGCTAGTCCCACTCGCCCCGGGTGCGGGGCATGCCGCTCGTCCCGTCGGCGTCGGGCACCACGCCCAGCACCTGGTGGATGGCGATCCCGCCGTCCTCGAACCCGATGGCCGAGCCGGCCATGTACAGGCGCCAGATGTCGGCCCGGGGCCGCCCGACCAGCTCGACGGCACGGTCCCAGTTCGCCTCGAGGTTGGCCACCCAGCGACGGAGGGTCCGGGCGTAGTGCTCGCGCAGCGACTCGACGTCACGGACCTCGAACCCGGCCGCCTCCATGGCCAGCACCACCTGGCCCACGTCGATGAGCTCGCCGTCGGGGAACACGTAGCGCCCGATGAAGGTGCGGGTGCCGAGCCGCGAGCCGCCGGGCGACGAGATGGCGTGGTTGAGCAGCCGGCCGGTGGGGCCCAGCAGCGAGCGGAGGGTGGCGAAGTACTGGGCCGTGCGGGCCGTCCCGACGTGCTCGAACATGCCGATCGACGAGATGGCGTCGAACTGCTCGTCCCGCAGGTCGCGGTAGTCCTGGTAGCGGATCTCGACCCGGTCCTCGAGGCCCTCCCGGCGCACCCGCTCGACGGCGTTGTCGACCTGCTCGTGGCTGAGCGCGATGCCGACGACCCGGGCGTCGTGGTGGCGGGCGGCGTGCATGGCCATCGAGCCCCAGCCGCAGCCCACGTCGAGCAGGCGCTGGCCGGGCCGCCGGTCGAGGCCGAGCTTGCGACAGATCAGCTCGTACTTGGCCGCCTGGGCCTCCTCCAGCGTGGTGGCCGGGGTGACGAAGCGGGCGCACGAATAGGTCCAGCTCGGGCCCAGCACCAGCTCGTAGAAGTCGTTGCCGACGTCGTAGTGGTGGCTGATGGCCCGTGCGTCGCGTGCCGGCGAGTGGATGCGACCGGCCGGCCGGGCCTCCTCGGGCGGAGGCGGCAGCGGGCCGCCGAGCGCGCCGAGGCGTCGGGCGGCGCGCACGGTGGCGAGCAGGGTGCGGGGATCCACCTTGTGCAGGTCCTTCGGCGAGGCGTCGCGCAGGGCCGTCAGGACCTCGAAGATGTCACCGTCGACGGTCAGCTCGCCGGCCACGAAGGCCCGGGACAGTCCGAGCTCGCCGGGGGCCCAGACGATGCGGCGGACGGCGTCGGGGGACAGCAGGCGCACCGTGCCCACCGGGTGGTCCGGTCCGATGGCGCTCCCGTCCCAGAAGTGGAAGGCCACCGGTGCCTGCGGGTCCACCAACGCACCGAGGAGCGGGGCGAGCGAGGCGGCGACGGTGCCGGCCGCCGGTCCGGTCGGGGGACCGGCCCCCGGACGTGCGTGCTGTCTCTCGGCTGCGTCCCGCGTGACCATGACTCCTCCTCCATCGGTGGTTCCGCCCCGACGGCTCCATGGTAAGCAGCGGCGGCGCGCGGTGATACGGCCGCGCGGTTCCGACGGACGGCGCCGTGCTGGCGGGCCTGGACCGGCCCGGGAACAGGTCGGGACCGGGCCGACGCCGGCAACCGGAACGCACCCGGGCGGGAGGGGGAACCGCTCCTGGGGGGTGTCATGCTGGTGACGTGAAGACCGTCCTCAACGTCCTCTGGCTGGTGCTCTGCGGGTTCTGGCTGGCCATCGGGTACGTCCTGGCCGGCGTCGTCATGTGCATCCTGATCATCACGATCCCGTTCGGCATCGCCTCCTTCCGGCTGGCCGCCTTCACGCTGTGGCCGTTCGGCCGGGTCCTCGTCCCGAAGCCCGATGCGGGCACCGGCTCGTTCATCGGCAACGTGCTCTGGTTCCTCCTGGCCGGCCTGTGGATGGCCATCGCCCACATCGTGACCGGCGTGGCGCTGTGCCTCACGATCATCGGCATCCCTCTCGGACTGGCCGATTTCAAGCTGGCGGCCGCCGCCGTGGCGCCGCTCGGCAAGGACATCGTGTCCACCGACGACCCGCGGGCCATTGTCCGCCTCTGACCAGGTGGTATCCACCGTGGGGCCGCAAGTTCGGCAGGTCCTCCCGCCCACTGTCCGGACAGGCGTCCGGACGGGTGTCCGGGACCACGTCGGGGTAACGGATCGACGGTCCGGAACGTTGTCAGGGGTGGAACCTGGCGGTCGGGCCGCCGCACGCCCGTCGGTCCGGCAACGCCGGGCCGGAACGGGGTGCGTCGACCGACCCGCGGAGGCGGGCCAACCGGCGGTCGGGACAGGGGAGCAAGGGGCATGGGAGCGCTGATGGTCCGTCGTCGGACCGGGTTGTCACGGGAGGCGCGCATCCTGGCCGCCACGCGCGGTCGATACGAGGGTCTGCACCTGCCCGGCCCCGCCTCCGCCGTGACCCGCTGGTCGGCCCGTCTCGACGTCGTACTCGTGCCCGGCGAACTACGGGTGTCGGGCAACGGGGGACTCTGGCGCTACCAGGTGTCCGACATCGTGCTGGTTTCGGCCGGTGCGGGCGGGACGGACACCGTGCGTTTCGATTTCCTGGAGGGCGAGCCGTTGGTGGTCACGCTCCGGGACCGGGAGCCGCTGCTGGCCGCGCTGCGACTCCAGATCGAGGAGTACGAGCGGGCCCTGCGCAACGACGGGCACCTGACCGTGTGGCTGGTCCGCGACCACCTGACCGGCGCCGACCTCGAGGCGTCCGTCCAGGCGCTGACCCCGGCCGTGAACCTGCTCCACTCGCGCCGACTGCGGACGCTCGACCGGGTGCCCTCCGGCGGATGGGCCGCCGACGGCCACGAGTCCGCGCACCGTGAACGGGTCGAGGTCCTGCGGGCGGCGCGCCGGAACCTGGTGACCCTGAGCAGGTTGCCGGCATGAGGGTCCGACACGACCCGCGGGTCGGTCGGCTCGGGGGAGCGGTCGCCCTCCGACGGGTGCTCGTCGCCACCGGCCTGCTGGTGGGCATGCTCCTGGCCGGCGCCGCGCCGGCGGGTGCCGCCGCGGGAGGGCCCGGACCCACCGTGACCGGCGCCAACGTCCTGATGGGGAACAGCCACGGCACGTCGAACTCGCTGGACTGGGCGGGCTACGCCGTGACCGGCACGTCGCTGACGAGCGCCTCGGGCAGCTGGACGCAGCCGAGCGCCACCTGCTCGGCCAAGAAGCCGACCCAGTCGGCGTTCTGGGTGGGCATCGACGGCTACGCCGCGACCGACCCCACCGTGCAGCAGATCGGCACCGACGCCGACTGCACGAAGGGCACCAAGAAGGTCCCGAGCGCGCCGAGCTACTACGCCTGGTACGAGCTGTACCCGGACGGCATCGTGACGATCGACACGGCCACCCATCCGGTGGCACCGGGCGACACCTTCGACGCCTCGGTGTCCGGGTCGGGCAGCTCCTACACGCTGACGCTGACCGACGTCGGCCGGTGGACGTACTCGACGGTGCAGACCACGCCGATGGGGACGACGGGGGCGTCGGCCGAGTGGATCGCCGAGGCGCCGACAGCCTGCAAGTCCAAGTGCAAGGCGGTCAACCTCACCGATTTCGGCACGGTCGGGTTCACCGGGGCGTCGGTCAACGGTGCCGCCATCAGCTCGACGACCACGGGCCTCCAGCACGTCACGATGACCAAGAACAAGAAGGGCACCATCGTGAAGGCGTCGACGTCGGCCCTGCTGGGCTCCGATTTCATCGTGTCCTGGGTCAGCCCCTGACGCAGAGGCTCCGCGGCCGGCGGTCCGGGGCCGTCGGCGCTCCAATCGACTGCGACCAGGGACGAGGCCGCCCGACCCCCGTTGATCTGGAGGTCAGTACCGGCCGCTGACCCCGATCCCCACCGGCAGCTTGCCCGGGTCCCATCCGAGCAGGGCCACGGCCTGGCTGAAGGCGTAGCGGTCGGTCATGCCCGCCACATAGGCCACGGCGGCGTGCACGGCGCCCGGCTCCCCACCGGTGAGGGCGCCGTCCTCCTGGCCGGAGGAGGGCAGCAGGTGGGGGCGGTCGCCGAAGTGCTCGACCAGGGCCCGCAGTACGTCGACGACGGCCACGCCCTGGGCCACCGAGCTGGGCCGGAGGTAGATGTGTTCGTAGTTGCTGGCCCGGAACGCGGCCAGCGCCTCGGCCAGGTCGTCGTCCATCGCCACCCTGCCGGTCCGGAGCGTGGTGGCCACCAGCCCGTCGATGAGGCGGCCGAGCTGCTGGCCCCGCCGGTCGCCGCAGCGCTCGCGGACCACGGCGGGCAGCGCCTCGGCGGTCACGATGCCGCTGCGGACGGCGTCCTCGAAGTCGTGGCAGACGTAGGCGATGCGGTCCGCCCAGCTCACCACCTCGCCCTCCGGCGTCCAGGGGGCGGGGCGGGACCACGAGTGGTTCCGGATGCCGTCGAGCGTCTCCTCGCAGAGGTTGAGCGACGCCAGCGACACGTCGGCGCCCCAGGGCGCGTGGTCGAAGCCGCCGTCCACGTACGGCGAGAGGGCGTCCTCGCTGGCGTGCCCGCCCGGCCCGTGGCCACAGTCGTGCCCGAGGGCGATGGCCTCGGTCAGCGCCACGTTGAGCCGGCACGCCCGGGCGATGCCGGAGGCGACCTGGGCGACCTCGAGGGCGTGGGTGAGCCGGGTGCGCTGGTGGTCGTCGGGGAAGACGAAGACCTGGGTCTTGCCGGCGAGCCGCCGGAACGAGGGTGCGTGGAGGATGCGGTCCCGGTCGCGCTCGAAGCAGGTCCGCCACGGGTCGGGCTCCTCGTCCCTCGCCCGGTGGCCCGCCCCCTCGGCGTGGGTGGCCCCCGGCGCCAGCAGCTCCTGTTCCAGGGCCTCGCGTGCCGCCCGGTCGAACCCGCCGAGGGCCGGCTGCCCGGTCGCGGCGCGGCTGTCGGCGTGGGCGAACGTGACGCCCCCGTCGCCGTGGCCCGCCATGGTGGCCGCCCATCGCCGGTTGCGCTCGGACTCGCCCGGCCGTGCCGGAGACGCGTCCGGGGCCCCGACTGCGGGTGCGGCTCCGCTCGGTCCCTCGGAATCCATGCGTCCAGTGTGCCCCACGGGTGCGACGCCCACCCGACGCTCGGCCGGGCGACCATGCGGGCGCCACCGGGGCACCATGTCGACTGCGGCGGGCCGTGTCGGGGGGACGGGAGGGTCCCGGGGCGCTGTAACGTCATGGGTGCCGGACGGTCCCACCGACCGTCCGTTCGAGAGGAGCGTGCCAGGTGGACGTACGTATCGGGATCGTGCAGTCGATGAAGGAGCTCGACATCGAGCTGCCGGACGACGCTGACCGAGACAAGGTCCTGGCCGACATCGAGCAGGCCCTCGGCGAAGAGGGCCGGATCCTCTGGCTGACCGACCGCAAGGGCCGCCAGGTCGGCGTCCCGGCCGGCAAGGTGGCCTACGTGGAGCTGGACCCGCCGGCCGGCGACCGCCGCGTCGGATTCGGGATCTCCTGATCGCGCCCCTCCGCACCCCGTCGCCCGGCGCGACCCCCGGACGGTGCCGTGTCGTCTGACCCGATGACCCCCCTGCTCGACCGCAAGCTGGTCTTCGTGACCGGCAAGGGCGGGACCGGCAAGACGACCGTCGCCTCGGCCCTGGCACTGTTGGCCGCGTCGCGGGGCAAGCGGGTGCTGATCTGCGAGGTCGACGCCAAGGGCGAGCTGGCCGGGTACTACGAGGCGCCGCCCACCGGGTTCAAGGAGAAGGAGGTCCAGCCCGGCCTCTTCGCCATGACCATGGACACCGAGTCGTCGATGCGGGAGTACCTGAAGCTCCAGCTGCACATCCCGGTGGTCGGCCGGATCGGCCCCGTCGCCAAGGCCTTCGACTTCCTGGCCGCCGCGGCCCCCGGCGTGCGGGAGATCCTCACCGTCGGCAAGCTCTGCTGGGAGGTGCGGGACAACGGCTGGGACATGGTGGTCGTCGACTCGCCGGCCACCGGCCACATCGTCGGCCAGCTGGCCGCGCCGCAGGCGGTCAACGGACTGGTCCGGGTCGGGCTGATCCGCAACCAGACCGACTGGATGCTCGACATGCTGTCCGACCCGGCCATCACCGGCCTGCTGGCGGTGTGCACGCCGGAGGAGATGCCGGTCACCGAGACGATCGAGCTGGCCGCCCGGGTCCGCGAGGAGACGACGGTCCAGCTGGCCGGTGTGGTGGTCAACCGGGTGCTGCCCGAGCTGTTCGGCCGCAACGAGGAGGAGGTCTTCGACGCCCTGGCCGGGCCGGGCCCGCTCGAGGAGCTTGACGGGCTGGTCGGGGGCGACGCCGCACCGGTGCTCGAGGCGGCCCGGTTGGCCGTCACCATGCGCCGGACCCGCTCCACCCACCTCGAGCGGCTGCGGGAGGGCATCGACCCACAGGTGCCCCTGCTGTACCTGCCCTACCTGTTCGCCAAGTCGCACGGGCTGCGCACGACCCGGCAGGTGGCCGGATCGCTCGGCGAGGAGCTGGGTCTCTGATGGCGGCCCGGTCCGCCGGCGGCCGCAAGGGCGACGGGGCGCAGGCTCCGAAGCCGACCATGGACAGCCTGCTGGCCACCAAGGAGATCGTGGTGGCCTGTGGGCCGGGCGGCGTGGGCAAGACCACCACGGCCGCCGCTGCCGCACTGATGGCCGCCGTCAACCACGGCTCGAAGGTGCTGGTGCTGACCGTGGACCCGGCCAAGAGGCTGGCCGACGCCCTCGGCCTCGACGGGATCGGCAATACCGAGCACCGGGTGCCCGACAGCGCCTTCGCCTCGGCCGGCGTCAAGCCCCGCGGCGAGCTGTGGGCGGCCATGCTCGACACGAAGGAGTCGTGGGACTCGCTGATCCGCCAGCACGCGCCGGACGAGCAGACCCGGGACGAGATCCTGGCCAACCCGCTCTACCAGAACATCGCCGGCCGGTTCATCCAGAGCCACGACTACATCGCCATGGAGCGCCTCTACGAGATCCACTCGGCCGGCGAGTACGACCTGATCGTGGTGGACACGCCGCCCACCCGCAACGCGCTCGACTTCCTCGACGCACCCGAGCGCCTGGCCGACTTCTTCTCCTCGCGGCTGCTCCGCTGGCTGATCGTGCCCTACCGTTCGAAGCTCATCAACGTGGCCACGAAGCCCTTCTACCAGATCAGCGACCGGATCCTCGGCACGGAATTCATGGGGGACATCTCGGAGTTCTTCATCCTGTTCCAGACCATGTACGACGGGTTCGTGGAGCGGTCGAAGGCGGTGGGCCGGCTCCTGTCGGACCGCCGGACGACGTTCGTGGTGGTGTCCACCCTCGAGGCGACTCCCCTGCGGGAGGCCGAGTTCTTCGCCGAGCAGCTGACCGACCGCAAGCTCCACCTCGGCGCAATCGTGCTCAACAAGGTGCTGCCGGACTACCTGCAGGGCCGGGCAGGGGCCAAGGTGGCCGAGGTCATGAAGGACCGGGCCGAGGAGCTGGCCGGCGAGCTGGCTCCGGCGATCGGCTCGGCCGCCCCCGGCCTGGGCGACCCGGCGCAGATCGCCCGGGTGCTGACCGAGGTGGCCGACAGCTACCTCAACTTCCAGGTCGTGGCCCTGCGGGAGATGGAGGAGCGGGCCAGCCTGGGCGTCGTGCCCGACGTACTGGCCACCGTGCCGTTCTTCGATACCGACATCTACGACCTGGGCGGTCTGCTCCGCCTCGGCGAGCAGATCTGGGGCTGAGGCCGGTCGGCAGGGGCGGCGCCCGCTGGCCGGCGTCGACTGGAATGACGACGTGTCGGGCGGCCGTCCCCCGTGACCGGACGGGGGCGGACACGGCCCTCCCCGACGGGTCGTACGATGCAGGCGTGACCGACATCGTCGACCCTGGGCTCGAGGCCTACGCCACCGAGCACACGACCGCACCGCCGGCCCACCTCGAGGCCCTGGCCACCGAACTGGTGGCGACGCTCGACTCGCCCAACATGATGGTGGGGCGGCTCGAGGGCCGGTACCTCGAGATGCTGACCTTCGCCCTGTCGGCCACGTCCGTCCTCGAGATCGGCACCTTCGGCGGGTACTCGGCGCTGGCCATGGCCGCCGGCCTCGCCCCCGGCGGGCGCATCGTCACCTGCGAGCTGTCCCCGGTGCACGCCGCCTTCGCCCGGCGCCACATCGCCGCCAGCCCCTACGCCGACCGGGTCGAGGTGCTCGAGGGCCCGGCCATCGACACGATCGCCACCCTGCCCGGCCCCTTCGACCTCGTCTTCATCGACGCCGACAAGGCGGGCTACCGCGCCTACTACGAGGCCGTGCTGCCCAAGCTGGCGCCCCGTGGGCTCATCGCCGCCGACAACACACTGTGGTCCGGTCGCCTGCTCGACCCGTCGGACACCAGCGCCGACACGGTCGCACTGCGGGCGTTCAACGACTTCGTGGCCACCGACCCCCGGGTGGTGGCGGTGCAGACGACCGTGCGCGACGGCGTCACCCTCATCCGCCGGGCCGGCTGAGCCGACCGGCCCCGAAAGGACCCCGAGAGGACCGTGCTCGACTACCACCTCCACCTCTGGCCGCACAGCCAGAGCGATGCCCAGACGACGGTGGACCAGGTGGCGGCCTACTGCGAGCGGGCGGTGGCCCAGGGGGTCACCGAGATCGCGGTGACCGAGCACCTGTTCCGCTTCACGCAGGCCAAGGACCGCCTCGGCGGCTTCTGGGACGACCTGCCCGGCGACGCGCTCCGGCCCGGCATGGCCGCCTACTGGGACCACCACGCCCGGGTGGACCTCGACGACTACGTCGAGGTGGTGCAGGCGGTGAAGGACGCCGGGCTCCCCGTGGTGCTCGGCCTGGAGGTGGACTACTACCAGGACCGCATGGACGACGTCGCCGACCTGCTCGACGGCTACCCGTTCGACGTGCTGCTGGGGTCGGTCCACTGGCTCGGCACCTGGCGGTTCGACGTCCTGAGCGATCCCCAGGTGCTGGCCGAGTGGGACCACCGCGACATCGACGTCGTGTGGGAGGAGTACACCCGGGCCATGGAGGAGCTGGGTGCCTCGGGCGTCTGCGACGTGTTCGCCCATCCCGACCTGGTCAAGATCGCCGGACGCCGCCCGGCCGTGCCCGACGAGTTCTACGACCGGATCACCGAGGCGGCCGTCGCCTCGGGGATGGCCGCCGAGCTGTCGTCGGCAGGCTGGCGCAAGCCGGTGGGGGAGCAGTACCCGGCCCCGCCCCTGCTGCGCCGGTTCGTCGAGCGCGGGGTCCCGCTGACCACCGCGTCCGATGCCCACACCCTGCCCGACGTGGCCGAGCGGGCGGACGACCTCCGGGCGCTGCTGACCGGTGCCGGGGTGTCGTCGCTGCGGGGCTTCCGCAAGCGGGAGCCCCACGAGATCGCCGTGGACCCGTCGGATGGCGGGTCGACCGGCGGGGCCAGTGGCGGGACCAGCGGTGGGGCCAGTGGCGGGACCGGCAGCGGGACCAGTGGCGGGACGGGCGCCTGACCGTGGCCACCCCCGCCGAGCTGGCCTTCGAGCGCACCAACCTGGCCGAGGAGCAGCTGGCCCACCTGCAGCGCCTGCTCGGGACCTGGGGCATCCTGGCCGACCTCTCCTTCTCCGACCTCGTGCTCATGGCACCGATGGCCCCCGAGCCGACCGATCCGCGCCCGGTCGGGCGGGAGCTCGTGATCCTCGGTCAGATGCGCCCCTCGAACAGCTCCACCGTGGTGGAGCAGGACCTGGTGGGCCAGACGGTCGACACCGACGTGTGGCCGCTGGTGGTCCTCACCTTCGAGACCGGCGAGTCGTCCCGGGGCGAGATGCTGCTCGAGCCCGGTGGCGAGCCGGTACGGCTGCACTGCATCCCGGTGCGTCACGAGGGGGAGACGGTGGCCGTGCTGACCCGGCTGTCGGCCGGGGCCGGCCGTCGCCCCGGCCACCTCGAGCGGACCTACCGCGACGTCTTCAACCGGTTCGCCATCATGCTGTCCGAGGGCACCTTCCCCTTCCCGAGCGAGGAGGTGGCCACCGAGGAGGCGCCCCGCGTCGGTGACGGGGTGGTGCTCGTCGACGAGGAGGGACGGGTCCGCTACGCCTCCCCCAACGCCACCAACGCCCTCCACCGGATGGGGATGTACTCGCAGATCGAGGGCCGACGCCTGACCGACCTCGGGATCGAGGAGTCGGCCATCGAATGGGCCCTGGCCTCGGCGCTGCCCGTGGTGGAGGAGGTCGAACGGCGTCCGGACGTGACCGTGCTGCTGCACTGCATCCCGCTCGTCCAGTCCGAGGACGTGACCGGCTGCATCGTGCTGCTGCGGGACGTGACCGACGTCCGCCGGCTGGACCGCCTGCTCCTGTCGAAGGACGCCGCCATCCGCGAGGTGCACCACCGGGTGAAGAACAACCTCCAGACGATCTCGGCGCTGCTGAGGCTCCAGGCCCGGCGCCTCCCACCCGGTGGCGGCCGCGTCGCGCTCTTCGAGGCCGAGCGCCGCGTGCGTTCGATCGCCATCGTCCACGAGATCCTCTCGCGCGAGCCGAGCGACCAGGTGCCCTTCGACGAGATCGTCGACTCGCTGCTGCGGATGGCCAAGGACTCGGTCGTCTCCCGCCACCTCACCTTCGAGGTGCACGGAGCGCTGGGCGAGGTGCCGGCCGACGTGGCGACGCCGCTGGCCGTGGTCCTGGCCGAGCTCGTGCAGAACGCCATCGAGCACGCCTTCCTCGACTTCGAGGCCGAAGAGGAAGGCGACGGCCCGCCCGACGCCTCCGAGCGCGACCTGACCGGCACCATCCGGGTGGACCTGTCCGACGAGGACGGCGTGCTGCGGGTGGAGGTGCTGGACGACGGGTCGGGGCTCCCCGAGGGGTTCGACATCGACGACACCCAGAGCCTGGGCCTGTCGATCGTCCGGGACCTGGTGCGCAGTCAGCTCGACGGGACCATCACGATGGTGGACCGGCGTGCCACGGGGCGGGGGGAGCAGGGCACGCTCGTGGCCATCGAACTCCCGGCCCGCGAGGCGCAGCCGATCGGTCAGTAGCGGCCGGCTCCGCGGCGGCCTGCGCCGTTGGTCAGCGGGCGGTGCGGGCGACGGGCCCCGGGGGCCGCGTGGGTCGCGTCAGGAGGCGCGGCGGCGGGCGGCCAGCCACGCCTTGCGGAGCTTGCGGCGCTCCTCTTCGGAGGTGGCGCCCCAGACGCCCGACTCCTGGTTGGTGGCCAGGGCGAAGTCGAGGCACGTGTCGGTCACCTCGCAGCTCCGGCACACCCGCTTGGCCGACTCGATCTGATCGACGGCGGGACCGGTGGTCCCGATGGGGAAGAACAGGTCGGGCTCGGTGCTGCGACAGGCTGCGAATTGGCGCCAGTCGCCCTCGTCCCACTCGACCGTGCGATTCCACATGAGGGCCATGCCGATTTCCTCCACTCAACCGTTCGAACCACCCACTTGTGATTTGATTCACATAGCTCGGCGCTAACACGTCACCGGCCGTTCAGGGTGCGTTCACTAGAGTATCCAGCACCCCCGCCTGTTGCAAGCAGTTTTGAGGCATCTACGTGGGATTTGACACAAATCGCCGGTTGCCGCGTCATGTGTCGGGAGGAGTGCGCAGCGTGACCAGCTCCACAGCCGTCCAGGCCCACCGGGGCAGCCCCGACCTCCGACGCGGGGTCCGGGAGAACACCCTGGACGCGTTCGCCCTGGCCAGGGGCCTCGGCGCCGACGGCGTGGAGCTCGACGTGCGGCTGACCGCCGACGGGGGCCTGGCCGTCCACCACGATCCGGTCATCGACGGCGTCGGGCCCGTGCACGAGCTGGCCACCGCCGACCTGCCCGATCACGTGCCGCTCCTGGGGGAGGCCCTGGAGGGCTGCAGCGGGATGCTGGTCAACATCGAGATCAAGAACCACCCCACCGAGGCCGCCTTCGACCCGGGCGAGCTCGCCTCCCGCCTGGTGGTCGACATCGTCGAGGAGCTGGACCGGGGCAGCTCGGTGGTGGTGTCGTCGTTCTGGGCGGGCTCACTCGCCGCCGTGCGCTCGCTCGACCCCGCGCTGGCCTGCGGCCTGCTCGTCCTCCCCAACTTCGACCCCCTCGTGGCGGTCACGGGCGCTGTCGAGCTCGGCTGCACGGCCGTCCACCTGCCGGTCCGACTGGTGGACCGGCCCTCGGTGGACGCCGCCCACGACGCCGGTCTGGCCGTGGCCGCCTGGACGGTGGCCGACGCGGCCGGCCTCGGGCCGGTGCTGGCCGCCGGGGTCGACACCGTCATCACCGACGACGTGGCCCTGGTCCGCCGGGCCGTCGACGGCTCCTGACCGGGGCGCCCTGACCGGCCTCTGACCGGGGCGCCCTGACCTGGGCCGGGGGCCCGATTGGTCGGGACGGTCGGTTTTCGTCAACAATGCACGACTATGAACGTCGTTGTCTGTGTAAAGCAGATCCCCGATCCCGCCGCTCCGCCGGCGCTCGATGCGGGGACGAAGAACCTTGTCCGTGACGGGAAGCTGATCCTGGACGACTCCGACGCCTATGGCGTGGAGATGGCCCTGCAGCTGGCCGACGCCGCCGGTGGCGGCGAGGTCACCCTCGTGTCGATGGCCCCCAACGGGGAGGTGTCGGGCCTGCGCACCGCGCTGGCCATGGGCGCCGCCAAGGCCATCCTGGTCAGCGACCCGGTCCTGGCCGGGACCGACGCCCTCGGCACCGCCAAGGTGCTGGCCGCCGCCATCAAGCGGGCCGAGCCCGACCTGATCCTGGCCGCAACCGAGTCGTCGGACGGCTACACCGGCACCACCCCGGTGCAGATCGCCGAGCTGCTCGACCTGCCCTCGGTCACGTTCGCCAAGAAGGTCGAGGTGAACGGGTCGGCCGTCAAGGTCGAGCGCCAGACCGAGGCCGGGTACGACGAGGTCGAGTGCCCGCTGCCCGCCGTCGTGACGGTCACCGCCGGCGTGGTGGAGCCCCGGTACCCGTCGTTCAAGGGGATCATGGCCGCCAAGTCGAAGCCGGTCGAGAACCTGACGGTGGCCGATCTCGGCATCGACGCCGGCCAGGTCGGCGCAGCCGGCGCCCGCCAGGAGATCACCGACGTCGCCCCGGCCGAGGCCCGGGCCGCCGGGGAGATCGTCGTCGACGAGGGCGAGGCTCACCTCCGGGTGATCGAGTTCCTCGAGCAGCTCAAGGTCATCTGAGACCGGTACCAGGGAGAACACCACATGTCCATCGCCAAGATCTGGGTCGTCGCCGAGGTAGTCGACGGCGCCCCCACCACCACCTCGCTCGAGCTGGTCAGCCACGCCCGCACCCTTGCCGACACCGTCGAGGCCGTCGTCTGGGGCGACGGTGCCTCCGCCGCCGGGACCCTCGGTGAGTACGGTGCCACCACCGTCCACGACGTGGGCGACCTGGGCGGCGCGCTCCCGGGAGCACCCGTCGCGGCCGCCATCGCCGCGGCCGTGGGTGCCGGCTCCGGGCCCGACGCCCTGCTGCTGCCCGCCACCTACGACGGTCGTGACATCGCCGGCCGCCTGTCGGTCAAGCTCGACCGGCCGGTCCTGACCAACGTGGTCGGCCTGACGGAGGCCGACGGCGGCCTCGTGAGTCAGCACGCCATCTTCGGAGGCGCCGAGATCCTCACGGCCAAGTTCACCGCCGAAGGTCCGGCCATCTTCGTGATCCGGGCCAAGTCCTTCGCGGCCGAGCCGTCGGGCGGCGCCGCCGCCGCCGTGGCGACCGCATCCGCGCCGGACACGGGCGCCTCGAACGCCGCCCGCATCGTGGCCCGCCACGTGGAGGAGCGCACCGGCCCGAAGCTGGACGAGGCCGACGTGGTCGTCTCCGGCGGCCGCGGCCTGGGCGAGAAGGAGCAGTACGTCCTCATCGAGCAGCTGGCCACCCTCCTGCACGGCGCCGCCGGTGCCAGCCGGGCCATCGTCGACGCCGGGTGGGTGCCCTACTCCCACCAGGTCGGCCAGACCGGCAAGACCGTCAAGCCCACCGTCTACATGGCCTGCGGGATCTCGGGTGCCACCCAGCACATGGTCGGCATGAAGAACTCGAAGAACATCGTGGCCATCAACAAGGACCAGGACGCACCGATCTTCCAGGTGGCCGACCTCGGCATCGTGGGCGACGTCCACAAGGTCGTCCCGAAGCTGATCGAGGCGCTGCAGGCCCGGGGCTGAGCACCCGACGGCCGGCGGCGACGTCGGCCCGATCGACGACGACGTGAAGGTGCGGCCTGCGGGGTGACCCGCAGGCCGTTCCGCGTCGGGTGACCGGGTACCGGGGGAGGGCCGGGTCGTGGCCCGGGCGGCGGCCCCGGAACCCGACCCGGGCGACGGCCCGAGGAGCGGCTCCACCACGCCGTCGACGACGCACTCCGCCACGCCCCGGCCACCCGCTCCCGGCCCCCGGACTCATCACCGGGACGGTGGCACCCACCCGATAGTCTCCGCAGCGGCGCCCCGTCCGGGGCGCGGGCGTCCACCCACCTCCGAACTCCTGTCCGAGCGACGGTCCCGTGCTCTTTCCCACCATCGACTTCGCCATCTTCTTCGCCGTGGTGTTCACGGTGCAGTGGCTCCTCACCCCGTACGCCGGGGCGTGGAAGGCATTCATGGTGCTGGCCAGTTACGTCTTCTACGCCTGGTGGGACTGGCGCTTCATCTTCCTCCTGGCCGCGGCCACCGCCATCGCCTACGCCGGTGGCCGGCTGGTGCACCCGGCAACGGGCACCACCCGGAAGACCATCATGTGGGTGACCGTCGGGCTCCTGCTCGGGTTGCTGGCGTGGTTCAAGTACTTCGGCTTCATCGCCGTCAACGTGGACAACGTCACCCACGCGCTGGGCCTCGGCCGGCCGATCCCGCTGATCATCGTCACGCTGCCGGTCGGCATCTCGTTCTTCACCTTCATGGCCATCAGCTACGTGGTGGACATCTACCGGGGGGTGCTCAAGCCGGCCCGCGGTATCGACGTCACGGTGTTCCTGGCCTTCTTCCCGCACCTCATCGCCGGCCCCATCGTCCGCGGCACCGAGCTCCTGCCCCAGATCCGGTCGAAGCGCGACCCCGACAACGTCCACTACGTCGAGGCGTTCTGGCTCATCTCCGCCGGGCTGGCCAAGAAGGTGGTGCTCTCCTCCTACCTGTCGGCCTACGTCGTCGACCCCGTCTTCGCCGCCCCGCGCCAGCACTCGGCCCTCGAGGTGCTGTTCGCCATCTGGGGCTACGCCGTCCAGATCTACGCCGACTTCAGCGGCTACACCGACATCGCCATCGGACTGGCCCTGCTGATGGGCTTCCGCTTCCCGGTCAACTTCAAACGCCCCTACACCGCCATCGACCTGCAGGACTTCTGGCGGCGGTGGCACATCACGCTGTCGTTCTGGCTGCGGGACTACCTGTACATCCCGCTCGGCGGCAACCGTGGCTCCGAGGCCCGCATCTCGGTCAATATCCTGGTCACCATGCTGCTCGGCGGCCTGTGGCACGGCGCGTCCTGGACCTTCGTGATCTGGGGCGGCTACCACGGGGTCGGCCAGATCATCGGCCGCCGGCGTCGGGCCGCCCGGGTGGCCGCCGGTCTGCCGCCCCTGCCGGAGGGGCGGGCCCGTGTCGCCTGGGCCCGCTTCGTCACCTTCCAGGTGGTCTGCCTCGGCTGGCTCTTCTTCCGGGCCGACACGCTCGGCAACGCCTTCGCCATGCTCAGCCGGCTGGTGGTGGGCTGGGGCTCCTCGCCACTGGTGACCCCGCTGGCCGCGCTGGCCATCGCCGCCGGCATCGCCAGCCAGTACCTGCCCGACGACTGGCTGAACCGGGCCCTGTCCTTCTTTGCCGACCGCCGTCCGGTCGTCCAGGGCGGCATACTTGGCCTGGTGCTCCTGGCCATCACCACCCTCGGCCCCCAGGGCGTCGCCCCCTTCATCTACTACCGCTTCTGACCGTGCCGACCACCGACCCTCCCAGTGCTGACGCCGCCCCCGGCGAGGAGGGGCTGCCCTACGACTGGTCCACGCCGGCGCGGGCGGTGTCGCCGGCCGCCACGGCGGCGCCGGTCGACCGGCCCGGGGGTGGCGGCGACGGGGCCGGGCACCACACCACCGGCGGCCACGACGGCTACGGCGACCACGCCTTCTGGGAGCGACTGCCCTTCCGCGGCATCCCCTGGACCAGGGTGCTGGCCATCGGACTGGTCTGCTTCGGGTTGTGGTTCCTGCTCGACGCCCCGAGCCTGCAGCGGTCGGCCCAGGAGTCGCCGCTCGGCACCCGCCGCACCGTGTCGCTCGACGTCGTGGGCCCGGTCGCCGCCCTGAGCCGGACGGTCGGCCTGTCCTCGGTGGTCTCCGGGACGGACCGGGCGCTCGGCCGGACACCCGGCGGGGGACCGTCGCTGGCCGTCCCCACCCGCCGCCCGCCGCCGCCCAAGCCGCTCCCGACTCCCGTCAACGGCACGACCACGACGACGACCCTGCCCCCGCTCAACTATCACCCCACCCCGGCCACGCCCCTCAAGGTCCTCATCGTGGGGGACTCGGTCGGGCTCGACCTGGGCCAGCCGCTCGTCAACACGCTGGCCACCTACGGCGACGTGACCTCCTACCTCGACGGTCGCATCGACACCGGCCTGACGCGCCCCGACTACTTCAACTGGCCGGCCGAGCTTCAGATCGACCTGACCAACCAGCAGCCCAACCTCGTCGTGGTCATGATCGGCGCCAACGACCCGCAGGGCCTGGTCACGCCCGACGGCAGCCTGCAGTACGGGCAGGCCGGCTGGGACGCCGCCTACTCCTCCCGGGTCGCCGCCTTCATCGCCGAGGCCAACAACGCCGGCGCCCATGTCCTGTGGGTCGGGATGCCCCCCATGCAGGACCCCGTGCTCGACGCCAAGCTGCGCCATCTCAATTCGCTGGTCGAGACCCAGGTGGCCGCGTCCAAGGGGGGCGCCGCCTACCTCTCGTCGGTCCCCTCGCTCGGCGACCCGCACGGCGGCTTCGCCTCGTTCCTGCCCAACTCCGCCGGCGCCGAGATCAACGTCCGCACCCCCGACGGCATCCACCTGAGCCCCGGCGGCGGCGCACGTCTGGCCGCGGCGGTGGCCGAGGCCATGCAGACCCAGCTGCACATCGGGCTGACGCCCGGGATCGGGGGCACGGCCCGGAGGACCTGACCCGCTCAGCTCCCGTCGGCCCCCGACAGGTCGGCCCCTCGGCAGGTCAGCCCCTCGGCAGGTCAGCCCCTCGGCAGGCTCAGACCAGCGGCGGGCTCAGACCCTCGGCGGGCTCAGACCAGCGGCCACGGGTACGGCGGACGGTCGCCGATCGGCTCGGGATAGACGCCGGTCTCGACCAGCCGCGCCGCCCGCTCGATGACCGCCTCCGCCTCGGCTCCCGACAGCAGGGCCGCCAGCTCGTCGGGCAGCCCGGAGGCCACCAGTCGCTCGAGGTCGTCCAGGACCCAGCCGGGCACGTCGTCCCCGGCGAAGTCCCAGATGACGGTGCGCAGCTTGTGCTGCACGTGGAAGCACAGCCCGTGGTCGATGCCCCACAGCTGGCCGCCGCCGGCCGCGTGGAGCACGTGCCCGCTCTTGCGGTCGGCGTTGTTGGCCACCACGTCGAACGCACAGAACACCTGGAGCTCGCCCTCGCGACCGCCCTCGTCGATCAGCGTGAAGTAGTGCTGCTCGTAGTCGGCCTGCACGAACAGCTGGACCGAGCCGGGTCCGAACGGCGCGTCGTCCCGGACGACGGTCGGGGGCACGATGCCCCAGCCGAGCGCCTCCGACAGGCGGTAGGCGGCCACCTCGCGTCGGTACAGCCCGTCGGGGAAGTCCCACAGTGACTGCTCGCCCTGGTGGGGCTTGTAGACGGCCTGGACCGGGACCCGGTCGTCGCGGTCCGCGTCGCTGTCCACTCCCTCGTCCTCGAGCGTGACCAGGAAGGTCAGGTTCGAGCTCCAGGGCAGTCGGCCCTCGATGGTCAGCTCACGGGTGGCGAGCAGCTCGGCGGCGTCCTCCAGCGTGGGGCCGGAACCGGGCTGCCAACCGCTCACACGGCCGGTGGACGGTGGCCGTTGGTCCGGGGGCATTCGTGTCCGGAGGGGTCGAGTGGTGAGCCGCACAGCGGGCACGGCGGCCGGCCGGACTCGACGAGCCGCGTGGCCTGGATCGAGAAGGCCGCCGCCTGCTCCCTGGTGACGCTCACCCGGGCGATGGCACCGACCTCACCCTCGACGACGAGCTCCTCGATGACCAGGACGACCCGGTCCTCGGCCTCGTCGAAGGACACCCCCACCGTGCCGATGGTCCACGCCGGCTCGGCCGGCTCCTCGAGCGCGAGCCCGTCGGGCAGGTGGCCAGGCCGTGCCTGGTCCTTGACCACCCGGGCGAGGAGGTCGGACATGGCCGCCACCTGCTGCTTCTCGATCTTCAGGGTGAGGAGGGTGTCGCCCTGGCGGCACTGGATCAGGAACAGGCGGCTCCCGACGGGGCCGACGGTCCCGACACAGAGACGATCGGCGGACAGGTCGTAGGCCTCGGTCACGTACCGGCCCTCCTCGTGATCGGACCGGCGCGCATCCGCGGGCACGTGGTCGTCGTGCCGCGGGCGGCCGTCGTGCGGTGGGCGGTGCTCGTGCCGCGCGGCGTGCTCATGCGATGGCCAGGGCCTCGAGCGAGGCCGTGGAGTTGACGGTCAGGACCACCGGTCCGACGGCGGTGTAGGCGATGGCCGACACGGAGCAGGGTGCCGCGGTCAGCCGCTGGAACAGGTCGAGCGGGGTGCCGGCCGCCTGGGCCACGGCGGCCTTGATGGGATCGGCGTGGGACACGGCCACGACCGTCCGCCCGGGGTGCAACGCCACCAGCCTGGCCAGGGCCGAGGCCATCCGGGTCTGCATCTCGAGGAAGGACTCGCCCGACGGGAATCGGAAGCCGCTCGGGTTCCGCTGCACGGTCGCCCACTCCGGCTTCTTGGAGAGGTCGGCCAGCTTCTTGCCGGTCCAGTCGCCGAAGTCGCACTCCAGGAGCCCCCGGTCGGACCGAACCCGCAGGCCCAGGGCCCGGGCGATCGGCCGGGCGGTCTCCGTGGTGCGCTCGAGCGGCGAGGCGTAGACGGCCACGGGGCCACCGTGCTCCCTGGCCGTGAGGGCGGCGATGCGGCCGGCCACCGCCTCGGCCTGGGCCGTCCCCTGCTCGGACAGGTGGAGGCCGGGCGCACGACCGGGCAGGACCTTGCCCGTCGTCGGCGTGGTGCCGTGACGGACGAGGAGGACGACCGTGGGTCGGTCAGAGTGCTTTGGTCGGCTGGCCACGCCCGCTCACCGTACTCGGTTCGCAGGCGGCCCCGACCGCCCGGTCGAGGCTCGGCTGGTGCCGTGCGGGCCACTCGGGACCGGGCACGATGGTGCCGTGGTCGCGGTCCTCGTGGGACAGGCGGGAGGGCCACCAGTTCCACCGGCCGAGCAGCACGACCACCGACGGGACCAGCAGGGTGCGGACGAAGAAGGTGTCCAGCAGGATGCCGGCGGCCAGCCCGACGCCGATCTCGACGATCTGGGTGTCGCCCGTGGCGGTCAGCACGGCGAAGGTCCCGGCCAGGATCAGCCCCGCCGAGGTGACCGTGGTGCCGGTGGCCTCCACCGCGTGCCGGACGGCCAGCTTGAGGGGGGCGAAGTGCGCCTCCTCGCGGATCCGGGTCATGACGAGGATGTTGTAGTCCTGACCCAGCGCCATGATGAAGATGAACATGAAGAAGGGCAGCACGAAGTTGATGCCGTCCTGGCCCCCGATCACGACGAACACCAGCACGGCGAAGCCCAGCGACGCCAGATAGGACAGCGCCACGCTGGCCACCAGGTACAGCGGGGCGACCAGGCTGCGCAGGACGATGGCCAGCAGGAGGGCCAGCACGAGCATGACGATGGGGATGATCCGCAGGAGGTCGTGGACCGACAGCCCGCCCACGTCGGCCGCCACCGGGGCGTAGCCGTTCACGCCGGTGGTCGTGGCCCCGATGGCCCGTCCGACCGATGCCGCCGCCGAGCGCACGTCCGGCATTGCCGATGCGGCCGCCGTGCTGGTCGAGGCGCCGGCGACCAGTGACGTCGGGAACTGGAGGGTCCGCCCGTCGGCGCTGATGAAGTCGGTCGACAACTTGTAGGCCTCGTAGGCGGCCAGGGTCCCCGTGTACCCGACCGGGGGCGTGGCCGGCAGCGCGTCGGGCGGGCCGGCGTCGGCCAGCTGGCGGTGGGCCTCGGCCAGCTGGGCCGCCGTCACCGTCGTGCCACCGGGGTCGAGCGGTCCCGTCACCGAGGAGAACTGCCCCGAGGCGCGCAAGCCCTCCGTCGCGCGGGTCAGCACCCCCGGGTCGTCCCACACGGAGTGGGGCAGCCCGAACAGCACGTCGGTCGGATCCGACTCGGCCATCGGGAAGTGGGCGGCCAACAGCGCCTGGCCCTTGGCCGAGTCGGCGGCCGCCGGCACGGCCTGGCTGTCGAACCCGGTGGGGGAGTAGGCGAGCATGGCCAACGCCAGGCCGCCGAGGACCACCAGCCCGGCCACCAACGTCACCACCGGCCGGCTGACCACCTTGGCGGCGATGCGCCCCCACGCTCCTCGCTTCACCTGTCCGGCCACCGGCACCCGCGGCCAGAACACGGCCCGGCCGCAGATGGCGAGCAGAGCAGGAAGCAGCGTGAGGTTGGCGAAGAGGGCCATGGCGATACCGATGGCCAGGGCGGGGCCGAAGCCCTTGTACAGGCCGAAGGTGGCGATCACGACCGTGACCAGGGCGGCAATGACCGTCAGCGCCGAGAAGGTGATCGACTCGCCCACCTTGGCCAGCGAGAAGGCCACAGCGTCGTGGGCCTCCCGGCCGCGGCGGATCTCCTCGCGGACGCGGAAGATGAGGAAGAGGCCGTAGTCCGTGCCCGCCCCCAGCATGACGACGACGAGGAGGACCGGGGTGAGGTCGGACACCTGCACGCCGACGTGGGCCGACGCGGCGATGAGCGGCTCGGCCGCGATGAGGGCCACCCCCGAGGGCAGCAGCGCCACGAAGGGCGCCAGGAGGGCCCGGAAGGTGAAGAACAGGAGCAGCAAGATGAAGAGGACGGACAGGATCTCCGTCAGCTTCTGGGTCTTCGACTGCTGGGTCTGCTGGTCCACCGCCTGGGCCGCCGCACCGGTCAGGTGCACGGTCAGTCCGGGGGGCACCCCGGATGTGGCGAACGTCCGGCGGATGTCCGCCATGGTGTGCACGGCGCTCGGTGACGTCGAGCCCGGCGGCAGGTCGAGGGTCACGATCGCCTGGCTGGCCCGCCCGTCGGCCGAGACGCCCTGGGCGCTGACCGAGGTGACGAGCGGGATCCTGGCGACGGCGTCCTCCACCGCCTCGATGGCGGTCCGGTCGGTCGCCGTGAGCCGGCCGGACTGGCGTGCCGCCACCAGCACCGCCTGCGACGACGTGCCGGTCCGGAAGGGGGCGGCCAGGGCGTCCGCCCGCACGCTCGGCTCGCTGTTCGGGAGGAACTGGGAGTTGCTGCTCTTCTCGACGCTCGAGATCCCGGGCAGGCCGAAGGTGAGGGCGACGGTGCCCACCACCCAGGCCACGACGATCAGCCAGCGGAAGCGGACCGTGAAGCGTCCGAGTGAGGCGAAGGAGAAACGGTGATCGGACGACAAGGAGTCCAGCCTAGGTCCGGCCCCTCTGTTCACGGAGGTCGGGGGATGGGGTATTTCGGCCGTATTTCAGGGGCAGGACGGCACTTGTCGCCGTGGCCGGCCGGCGGCGGTGGGGCCGGTCGTCCGGACGGTCGTCCGGACGGTCTCCCGGAGGGGTCGTCCGGACGGTGAGGGTGTCGCCCGGTCTGTCGTCAGGCGGTCGCCCGGACGGTCAGGCGGTCGTCAGGACGGTCAGGACGGTCAGGACGGTCAGGACGGTCAGGACGGTCAGGACGGTCAGGACGGTCAGGCGGTCGGCGCCGGGAGGCGGCGGGGCATGGGGACGGCCGTCTCGGGCCAGCGCTTCCGGCTGACCCCGGCCAGCCGGCGGAGCAGGGCGATGGCCGCCGGGTCATCGTCCCCCGGCCGGGTCTCGACCGCGCCGTCGGCGATCATCCCCTCGAGCAGCTCGCGGCCCTTGTCGGTCCGGACGATCGTCAGCGTCCAGTCGTGGAACGACCCGATCCCGCCGGTCGAGATGTCGGCGTGCTCGGCGGCGAAGTCGGGGCAGGAGGTGCAGCCCTCCCGGGTCCAGGCGTGGGCCTCCTTGAGGGGGATCTCGTGGAAGCCCCCGTCCTTGGTCCAGACCTGGAAGACGCCCTTGATGTTCATCTTGGCGATGTCGGCGCGCGCGATCCCGTACTTGGCCTCGAACAGCTCGGGGAAGATGGCGTCGTCGAACGTCTTCGAGCACAGGAGTCCGATGCTGAGCGACAGGCGCCGGGCGATCTTGCCGGCCTTGCGGGCCTGCATCACCGGCGGTGCGGAGGCCTGGCAGCCCATGCCGACCAGGGCGATGCGCTCGGCGCCGCCCTCGATCGCCTGCGGGTAGGCGAGTGGGTTGGCGGAGTACGTGTAGCGGGAGCCGGCGGCGGCCAGCACCTGCTCCCGGGTGGTGGCCACGGTCGGCTTGGCCTTCCAGGTGGAGCCGTCGCCCTCGAGGTCCGACACCAGCGCGGCGTCGATCACGTCGTGCTCGAGCGCCCAGATCAGCATGGCCGACACCAACCCGCCGTCCTGCCCGGCCTCGTGGACCTCGGGGTCCGTCGCCCGGACCAGGAGGATGTCGGACGAGATGCCGGCGACCTCCTCGTCCGTGCGCTCGCGGCCGTGGACGTGGGTGTCGATCTCCGGTTCCCACATGCGGAACCGCGGGCAGGCCCGGGTGCACATCGTGCAGCCCTTGACGCCATGGGTGCAGCTGTCGGGGCCGCCGTCGGCGTCGATGTGGAACGGCTTGTACCGGCCGTCGGTGTCGTCATAGGACAGGACGTCGTAGGGGCAGGCCACCACGCATGCCGCGCACCCGGTGCAGAGGCCCGACGTCACGACCTCAGTGAGCAGTTCGGTCCAGTGCGGCTTCTCGGGCGGCATGGGGGACACCCTACCGTCCGACCCTGTCCAGGCTGCGCTGCACCAGGGCGCCCGGTCGACGGCCATCGGCGGCGGGTGACTACCCTCGATCCGTGCCCGAACTGGTGGAGGTGGAGTCCTACCGGACCCTGGCCGAGGGTGCGCTCGGGCGGGACATCGCCGCCGTCGACTCGCCGGATGCCTGGTTCCTGAAGGGCGGGGTGACGGGCCCGGCGCTGGAGGCGGCCCTAGTAGGCCGGCGCTTCGCCGCCGCACGACGGATCGGGAAGCTGCTCCTGCTCGACACCGACGACGGGCCGGTGGTCGGGGTGCGGTTCGGCATGACCGGTTCGCTGCGGGTGGACGACGCCGACCCGGTCGGGCGGCTGCTCTACTCGTCCACCCGGTACGACCCGGCCTGGAACCGCTGGTCGGTGCAGTTCGCCGACGGCGGCCGGCTGGTGGTCCACGATCCACGTCGCCTGGGCGGGGTCACGCTCGACCCCGACACCGACCGCCTCGGTCCGGATGCGGCGGCGGTGGGCGCCGCGGCGCTGGGTCACGTCCTCGCCGGTTCGTCCGCTCCGCTGAAGGCCCGACTCCTCGACCAGGCGCACCTGGCGGGGGTGGGGAACCTCATCGCCGACGAGGTCCTGTGGCGGGCCGGTCTGTCACCCGTCCGCCCGGCCGGTTCGCTCACACCGAACGAGGTGCGGCGCCTCCACCGCCACCTCCGGCAGACGCTTGCCGACCTGACCGTCCGGGGCGGGTCGCACCTGGGGGACCTGATGGACGAGCGCCACGTCGGGGGCGTCTGCCCGAAGGACGGGACGCCCCTGCTGCGCTCCACGGTGGGCGGGCGGACCACCTGGTGGTGCCCGGGACACCAGGTCTAGGGCCCGTCCGGGTCGGAGTCTGGCCGCCGTCGGTGTGGGCCGGTCGACACCCCGGCCGCCGGTCGGCTCAGCCGGTGTCCTCGTCGTCCGGAGTCTGGCTGCCGAGCCCGGGTTCCTGCCCGAACTCCGGCAGCGGCGTGAACGACCACCGTGGATCGGCGTCGGAGGGTCCCCTGCGGGCGAGCACCCACCCGTCGTAGGTCTTCATGCGGTGGTGGTGTCGGCACAGCAGCGCCAGGTTGTCCAGTTCCGTGGGCCCACCCAGCTCCATCGGCACCACGTGGTCGATCTCCAGGCTGTAGGCGACCCCGCAGCCGGGCACCACGCAGCACCGGTCGCGGAAGGCCAGTGCGGTCCGGAGCCGGCTGTTGATGGTGCGTCCGAGGTGCGACACGGCCCGGATGTCGCCCGCCTCGGTGAACACGAGATTGACGAAGGCGTCGTCCATCAGCCCGACGGCGACCGGCGCCGGCACCGGTCCGAGCCCGTCCAGCTCGCACAGCTCTCCCGGCCGGGTCCGTCGGCGCCGCAGCGCCTCGAGGTCGACCCGGACCATGATCGTCGTCGGAGGGGTCGATCCGACGAGGTCGTCGGGCCCGCCCAGTCCGAGGTCGCCGTCGGTCCGGTCGTCGGTCGGACAGGCCGCACCCGGATCGGCGGAACGGGAGCGCGGCCCGTCGACGATCAGGAACAGGGCATCCGACCTGAGCGCGTCGTCCCGCTCGGGCGCCGGTGTCGGGACACCCTTCGGAAGCGGATCGGCGGCCTGGCGCTCCGCCGACCGCCGGTCCTCACGGATGCGATCGGCGACGGGCCGGAGCGCGGCCAGCAGCTTCGCGCCGCGCACGGCCGAGTCGCGCCCCTGGTAGCAGAATGCCCCCTCGGCGTCGGTCCAGGATCGGAAGTACCGGTTCTCGTGGATCCTCCGCTCGTTCGCCATCGGGTCGCGGGAGGCCGAGGCAGCCCGCACCCGCTGGCAGCGCTCCTTGACGACGCGCAGGGGATCGGTGGCCGACCCGGCCAGCAGCGTCGACTCCGCGTCCGGCTCGGCGGTGGCGGCGTCGACGATCTCGGCGGCTTTGGCGCCGGACAGCGTGCCCTGGCGCAGCGCCTCCTCGGTGGAGGGGAGCCCGGCGAGCTGCAGGCCCGTCTGCAGCGTGCGCTTGGCCTGACCGGCGGTCCCGCCCTCCAGCTCCGACAGGAGGCCGGCCGGCGACCGATGTCCCGCCGCCTGCCAGTGGCCGGAGTCGGCGATCCGGGGGGCGAGGAGGGTCTTGCCGGCCACGACCAGGCGTTCCATCCGGCAGAGCACCGCGTAGAGCGAGGCCGCATCGGCGCCGAGCAGCAGTGCCGGGTCGAGCTCCGCCACGAAGCCGCCGAGCTGGTCCGCCAGCGAGGTGAGCTGACCTCCGAGGCCGGCCGGCGCGGGCCGCACGGGCGAGGCAATGGTGCCATGCGGTGGGAGCGCGTCGGTCAACGGCGTGGGGATGGTGGCCAGGGCCATGAGGCATCCTCGCAGCGGGGTGTGACGACGGCACGACGCCCGCGCCGGGCAATGGTTGACAGCAAGACGCCCGGACCGGGCCAAACCCTGACCCGGAGCTCACACCCGACCGCGCCGGGATCAGCCCCCCTTGATCTCCTCCAGGACCTTGGCGGCGTGTCCGTCCGCCTTCACGTGGTACCAGGCCCGCTCGATGGTGCCGTCCGTCCCGATCAGGAAGGTGGAGCGGATGACGCCGACGGTCTTCTTGCCGTACATGGTCTTCTCGCCCCAGGCGCCGTAGGCCTCGCCCACGGCGTGGTCGGCGTCGGTCAGGAGGGGGAACGTCAGGCCGTACTTCTCCCGGAACTTCTGGTGCTTGGCGGCGGAGTCGGCGGAGATGCCCAGCACCGGCACCTTGGCCCGCTTGAAGGCGGCCAGGTTGTCGTTGAACTGGCAGGCCTCCTTGGTGCACCCCGGCGTGTCGTCCCGGGGGTAGAAGTAGACGACGACCCGCTTCCCGGCGAAGTCGGCCAGGGCCACGTCCTTGCCGTCCTGGTCAGGCAGGGTGAAGGTGGGGGCGGCGTCGCCGCTGTCGAGCTTTCCCATGGGTGCTTCCTCTCGATGTCTACGGCCCGCCGGCCGGTCGGCCGGGTGCGGAACGCCGCTTGAATGGTCCCACTGCGCCACGATGGCACACTCCGCATGATCCCGGCCGGGCGTCGTGGGAGACTCGGGCAGCGATCTGTGCGAAGGGACCACTATGACCGACGAGACGACACCCCACGACGCCACGACCACCTCGGCCGTGCCCGCCCACAACCGGGCCAAGGTGTACGTGGACGGCCCCGGCGGCGTGCGCGTGCCCTTCGTCGAGGTGTCACTGGGCGACTCGCCGGCCAAGGACGGGACGACCCCCAACGCCCCCGTCCGCCTGTACGACACCTCGGGACCCGGGTCGGTGCCGACGGTCGGCCTGCCGAGCCTGCGCCGGCCCTGGATCACCGGCCGGGGCGACGTCGCCGAGTACGAGGGCCGACCGGCCAACCGCCGCGACGACGGCCGCGCCGCCGTGCGCAGGGACGGGCCCGCCCCGGACTCCTTCCCGTCCGACGGCCGGCGGCCGTTGCGGTCGACCGGGACACCCGTCACCCAGCTCCATTACGCGCGTCGGGGTGAGATCACCCCCGAGATGCAGTTCGTGGCCACCCGTGAGGGTGTGCCCGCCGAGCTGGTGCGCGACGAGATCGCGGCCGGTCGGGCCATCCTGCCGGCCAACGTCAACCACCCCGAGTCCGAGCCGATGGTGATCGGGTCGAATTTCCTGGTGAAGGTCAACGCCAACATCGGCAACTCCGCCGTCACCTCGTCGATCGAGGAGGAGGTCCGGAAGCTGACCTGGGCGACCCGGTGGGGCGCCGACACGGTCATGGACCTGTCGACGGGGCCGGACATCCACACCACCCGTGAGTGGATCCTGCGCAACTCGCCGGTGCCGATCGGGACCGTGCCGATCTACCAGGCCCTGGAGAAGGTCGACGGCACTCCCGAGGAGCTGACCTGGGACCTCTACCGGGACACGCTGATCGAGCAGGCCGAGCAGGGGGTCGACTACTTCACCATCCACGCCGGCGTGCTGCTGCGGTACGTCCCGATGACGGCGAGGCGGACGACGGGCATCGTGAGCCGAGGCGGATCGATCATGGCGGCCTGGTGCCTGGCCCATCACACCGAGAACTTCCTCTACACCCGCTTCGAGGAGATCTGCGAGATCATGGCCGCCTACGACGTGGCCTTCTCGCTGGGCGACGGACTGCGTCCGGGCTCGATCGCCGATGCCAACGACGAGGCGCAGTTCGCCGAGCTCTCGACGTTGGGCGAGCTCACCGAGATCGCCTGGCGCCACGACGTGCAGGTGATGATCGAGGGCCCGGGCCACGTGCCGTTGCACAAGGTCGTGGAGAACGTCTCCCTCCAGAAGGAGGTGTGCCACGACGCGCCGTTCTACACGCTCGGCCCACTGACGATCGACGTCGCCCCCGGCTACGACCACATCACCTCGGCCATCGGGGCCGCCGTGATCGGCATGGCCGGCACCGCCATGCTCTGCTACGTCACCCCGAAGGAGCACCTCGGCCTGCCGGACCTCGAGGACGTGAAGCAGGGGATGATCGCCTACAAGATCGCCGCCCACGCCGCCGACCTGGCCAAGGGGCACCCAGGCGCCCAGGTCTGGGACGACGCACTGTCGAAGGCCCGCTTCGAGTTCCGTTGGGAGGACCAGTTCAACCTGGCCATGGACCCCGACACGGCCCGGGCGTACCACGACGAGACGCTGCCCGCCGCCCCGGCCAAGACCGCCCACTTCTGCTCGATGTGCGGGCCGAAGTTCTGCTCGATGCGGATCAGTCAGGACGTGCGTGACTACGCCGAGCAGCGGGGCATGGACCTGGCGACGGCGGTCGAGATCGGCCTGAAGGAGAAGTCCGTCGAGTTCCGCCGGGCCGGCGCCGAGGTCTACCAGGAGCCGTCCGCCACCTGAGCAGCCGGCCCCCCGGGGCCGGGCGCCCGCACCCGGCCGGCACCGCCCCGGGCGCGTTCCGGCCCCGCCTGGCTGCGGATCCGACACCGGGGCGGGTAGACTTGTCCCGTGGTCGGGCGTCCGCCCACCACCGGGGTCTTCCTCATCCTGTTCTTCCGGCCCGTACCTCCGGCCCGGACGATGGCCCGAGGCGGGCCCGCACGCCGCCGTGACTCGCACGGCGCAGACGGTCGGTTCCGGCCGTTGCCGAACGATGAGAGAGAGACCCTGAAGCCATGACCACACTCGCCGATCCGCCGGACCGCGCCGTCGGGGCCACCACCGAGCCCGACGACGCCGAGCCGCAGAAGTCCTTCGCCGACCTGGGGGTGGACCCCGCCATCGTCGACGCCCTCGAGGCGCAGGGCATCCACGCCCCGTTCGCCATCCAGGCCATGACCGTCGAGGACGCCTTGGCCGGCCGCGACGTCTGCGGCAAGGCCAAGACCGGCTCCGGCAAGACGTTGGCCTTCGGTGTGCCGCTGCTGCAGCGCACCATGGCCTCGCCGTCGACCGAGCCCGGCCGACCCAAGGCACTGGTGCTCGTCCCGACCCGGGAGCTCGCCGTCCAGGTCAGCGAGGTGTTCGAGCCCCTGGCCGAGGCCGCCGGCCTGAAGACGGTGGCCGTCTACGGCGGCGCCGACATCGAGCGCCAGATCAAGAAGCTCCGCCGGGGCGTCGACGTGATCATCGCCACCCCCGGCCGGCTCATCGACCTGGGTGACCGGGGCGAGCTGTCGGTGGCCGACCTCGAGACCCTGGTCCTCGACGAGGCCGACCGCATGGCCGACATGGGCTTCATGCCCCAGGTCGAGTGGGTCCTGCGCCGTCTGGAGCGCGAGCACCAGACCCTGCTCTTCTCCGCCACGCTGGACGGTGCCGTCGACCGGCTGGTCAGCCGCTACATGAACGACCCGGTGCTCCACGAGGTCGCCTCGCCGACCACCACCGTCGAGGCCATGGAGCACCGCTTCCTCGAGGTCCACCAGATGGACCGGGTGAAGGTCTGTGCGGCCATCTGCCGCAGCGCCGACAAGGTGCTCGTGTTCGTACGCACCAAGCACGGCTGTGACCGGCTGGTCGACCAGCTGGGCAAGGAGGGCGTCCGGGCCGGGGCCATCCACGGCGACCTCCGCCAGGCCCAGCGCGAGCGGACGCTCAAGGACTTCACCGAGGGCAAGCTCCACGTGCTGGTGGCGACGGACGTCGCCGCCCGGGGCCTCCACATCGACGCCGTCGACGTGGTGATCCACTTCGACCCGCCGGAGGACCACAAGGCGTACCTGCACCGGTCGGGCCGCACCGCCCGGGCCGGTTCCGCCGGACTGGTCGTGTCGCTGGTCCAGTGGAACCAGATCCTCGAGATCGAGCGCATCCAGACCCGGATCGGCACCCGGATGCCCATCGTGGAGATGTTCTCGAACGACCCCCGGCTGGCCGACCTGGCCGCCTGGACGCCCGAGAAGTCCTGACCCGCAGCCCCCGGGGCACCTGTCCGGACCGGCGACGACCGCCGGGCGGCTGCCCCGCCGCACCCTGAGGAGCAGCACGTGGCCGAACGAACCGAGCCGATGACGGTCGACGACGGATCCGACGACGTCAACCGCATCCTGGTGGTGACCGCCCACCCCGACGACGTCGACTTCGGCGCCGCCGGATCGGTGGCGACCTGGACCGGCCGGGGCATCGAGGTGTCCTACTGCATCGCCACCGACGGCGACGCCGGTGGGTCCGACCACTCGATCACCCGCCAGGAGATGGCCGCCATCCGGCGCGAGGAGCAGCTCGAAGCGGCCCGGGCCGTGGGCGTCACCGACGTCACGTTCCTCGGGTTCCCCGACGGGAGGGTCACGCCGAGCCTCGACCTGCGGTCCGCCATCTCCCGGGTCATCCGCCTGGTGCGCCCCGACCGGGTGGTCAGCCAGTCACCCGAGCGCAACTGGGAGCGGATCTACGCCAGCCACCCGGACCACCTGGCGACGGCCGAGGCGGCGGCGTGCGCCGTCTACCCCGACGCCCGCAACCCGTTCGCCTTCCCCGAGCTGCTCGAGGAGGGGCTGGAGCCGCACACCGTGCCGGAGCTGTGGGTGATGGCGACCGAGCGGGCGAACCGCGTCGTGGACGCCACCGATGCCTATGACCGCAAGCTGGCCGCCCTCAAGTCCCACCGGAGCCAGGTGGGCGACGGTAGCCACCTCGACGAGCTCCTGCGCAACTGGATGACGGGCACCGCATTGGCCGCCGGCCTGCCCGAGGGGCGGCTCGCCGAGGCGTTCCACGTGGTCAACACCGCCTAGTGGTCGACCCGTCGGTGGCGCAGCCGGCCCCGGGCCCCCACGGCCGCCCGCCGTGGGCCGTCCTGCAGCACGTCGACCACGAGGGCCCCGGGCTGGTGGGGACGATCCTGGCCGAGCGGGGGGAGGACGTGGTCGTGGTGCGCCCCGACCTCGGTCAGCCACTGCCGTCGGTCGACCGGATCTCGGGGCTCGTGGTGATGGGCGGGCCGATGGGGGTGCACGACGATCTCGACTGGCTGGCGCCCGAGCGGACCCTGCTGCGCGAGGCCGTCGACGCCGGACTCCCGGTCCTCGGCATCTGTCTCGGTGCCCAACAGCTGGCGGCCGCCCTGGGCGCGGAGGTCACCACCGGTCCGTCCGAGGAGGTCGGACCGGGTGAGGTCGAGCTGACCACCAGCGGCCGCCGTGACCCGGTCCTGGGCCCGGAGTACAACGGACTGACGGGCACGAAGGTGCCGTGCGTGCACTGGCACCGGGACACGTTCTCCCTTCCCGATGGTGCCGTCCACCTGGCGGCCACCCGCCGCTTCCCCCACCAGGCCTTCCGGGTCGGGCCGCGGGTGTACGGACTCCAGTTCCACGTGGAGGTCGACGCCGGGCTGGCGGCGAGCTGGCGGTCGCTGCTCCCCGAGGGGGTGACCCTGGGTGCCGACGAGGTGGCTCGGGTGGCCGGCGTCGGACGGCGGGTGCTGCGACGGTTCGTCGACGTGGCCACCGCAGCCCCGGCCGACGTGGCCGACGTGGCCGACGTGGCCGTCGCCACGCCGATGGTGAACGACCGTCCCACGGGCGGCGCCCGGTGAGCGGGGCCTCGGGCGTGACCCCCGTCCGGGTCGATCCCGACGACGACGAGGTCGAGGGCCCGGTCAAGCCGCGCCTGCGCGGCGTGCTCCACGAGATCGCCTTCTTCGTCTCGCTGGTCTCGGGGGCGTGGCTGGTGTGGGACGCGCCGACCACCTCCTCGAAGCTCATCTGCCTGATCTACGCGTGCTCCATCTCGCTGCTGTTCGGGGTGAGCGCCCTCTTCCACCGCCACACCTGGGGTCCCGCCGGCCGTCGGCGCATGCGCCGGGCCGACCATTCGACGATCTTCATCGCCATCGCCGGTTCGTACACGGCGGTGGCCGGCATCGCCCTCGAGGGCTGGGCCCGCACCGCCGTGCTGGTGATCGTCTGGGTGGGGGCGGCCGTGGGGATCACCCTCCGACAGGTGTGGCTGGACGCGCCGAAGTGGGTGATCGCCCTGCCCTACGTGGTGGTGGGATGGGCCGCCGTCGTGGTCCTGCCCCAGCTGGCGCGTGCGCTCGGTCCGGCCGGCTTCGTCCTGCTCCTGCTGGGCGGGCTGGCCTACTCGGCCGGGGCGGTGGTCTACGCCCTGAAGAGGCCGAACCCCGTTCCGGGGGTGTTCGGGTACCACGAGGTGTTCCACGCGTGCACCATCGTGGGGGCGGTGCTCCACTTCGTGGTCATCGCCGTGTACGTCCTGCCGCTGGCCGGCTGAAGCCCGCCCACCGGGGCGACCACCGTCCACGGCGGTCCGGGCGGCAACGGCGCCGTGCCTGCCTACGATCGATCCATGGCCCTCACCGTGTTCGGCGTCCTCGTGCTCACGTTCATGATGGCGATGTACGCCCTGGAGCGCCGGGGGAGCGGGTACATCGCCGCCTTCGCCGTGGGGTGCGCGCTGTCGTCGGCCTACGGGTTCGCTTCCGGGGCGTGGCCATTCGGGGTCGTCGAGGCGATCTGGACCGTCGTGGCCGGCCGGCGCTGGTGGTCGGCCACCCACGCGACCCCGGCCGCCTGACCCTGACCCGGCCGGGCCGTCGCCACCGACACCGACACCGCTGCCGGCCTCGCCACCCCGGACTGGCCGGTCCCACCATCGGCGTGGGACTGTGGAGGCGATGACCGAGCACACACAGCTGGTGGTCTGTGAGGGTGACGAGACGGGCCAGGAGCTGCTCGAGGAGGCGCTGCGGGTGCTCGACCCGTCGGTCCTGGGCGCGGCCGTCGACCTCGTCCGGTTCGACCTCTCCCTCGAGAACCGGCGGCGTACCGCCAACGCCGTCGTCTCCGAGGCGGCGGCGGCCATGGTCGAGGTGGGGCTGGGCCTGAAGGCGGCCACGATCACCCCGCCGCAGACCGGCGACGTCGGCTCGCCCAACCGGATCCTGCGCGAGGGTGTCGGCGGCTCGGTGATCGTGCGGACCGGGCGCCGCATCCCGGGTGTCGTGCCGCTGGCGCCGGTGGTCCACCCGATCGTGGTCGTACGCATGGCCGTGGGCGACGCCTACGGCGCCGCCGAAGGCCGGGACGGCACCGCCGGAGACCCCGGCGAACAGGCCTGGCGGACCGAGCGCATCGACCGGTCCGTGTGCCGGTCGGTGGCCGAGTACTCGTTCCGGGCCGCAGACGGGATGGGTGCCTGTGTCTTCGGCGGGCCCAAGTGGACGGTGTCGACCGTGTACGAGGGGATGCTGAAGGAGGAGATGGACGCGGCTGCGGGCCGTCACCCCGACGTGCCCTACCGGCCGATGCTGATCGACGCCGCCTACGCCGGGCTGTTGACCGAGGCCGATGACCAGTCGCTCGTCATCCCGGCGCTCAACCGTGACGGCGACTGTCTCTCGGACCTCGTCCTCGCCCTCTTCGGCTCCATCGCCGGGGCCGAGTCGGTGCTCCTGGCACTGGACGACGACCTGCAGCCGACCGTGGCCATGGCCGAGGCGCCGCACGGCACAGCACCGTCCCTCGTGGGCAAGAACGTGGCCAATCCGATGGCCATGCTGCTGGCCTGTGCGGCCGCCCTCGACCACGCCTCGATGGTCCAGGGCCACGCCGTGTCCGATGCGGCGGCCGCCATCCGCGAGGCGACCCTCGGCGCTGCGGCGGACGGCATCCGGACCTTCGACCTCGGAGGCGAGGCCTCGACGAGCGGTGTGGTGGACGAGGTGATCCGGCGGATGCGCACCCGCCCGGGCGCCTGACCCGGTCGCACCCGGTGGTGCCATCGCAGCGTCGGACGCCTGGCGACCGCGCTGGGTGGCGATCGAGCCGGTCGTGGCCACCCGGGTTGCGGTCGCTGTGGGTGGCGGACGGGATCGAAATCCACGATCCGCGGTTGCAATCGGCCTGAGCGAGGCGGAGGGTTGACGGTGGCGGGAGGCGAGTGTTCCCCCGGCGGAGGAGAAGAATCACCATGCATCTCATCACCACCTGGAAGAGCCGTGCCCTGGGTCCGGAGCAGTTCGAACGGCTCATGACGGTGTGGGGCAAGCTCGAGGAGCGGTCGGCGTCCGACCAGAGCGCCGAGCGCGTCTGCTGGTTCGAGTACAGCGACGGCTCGGGCGGCGTGACCATCGACAAGGTCGAGGACGTCGATGCCGCCATGGCCCTCGCGCTCGAACAGTCGCTGACGCTCGGTGAGTTCATCGAGCTGGACGCCAAGATCGGGCTCGATCTCGAGACGGCGCTGCCGCTCATCCTCAAGGCGCAGGCCAACACGAAGGGCTGACCCGGGGGCGCACGGCCCGCCTCCGGGGCGGTCCCGGACGGGCGGGTCGTGCGCGACCCGGAGTGTCAGATGCCACCTGGCGGCGGCCTGTGGCCGATCCGGGGCCCGCCACCCGCCGCTACCATCGCCGCATGCCCACCCGAGCCGTCGTCTTCGACCTCGACGACACCCTGATCGTCGAGGTCGCCTTCGCCATGACGTCGTTCCGGGAGGCGCTGACCACCCTGCCGGGCGTCGACCCCGACGCGTCGGAGGTGGACGCGCTCGAGGCGGTGCGGGCGGTGTGGACACAGGGCGCCGACCACGCGCTGGCCGTCGACCTCGGCTTCGCCTCGTGGGAGGGGCTGTGGTCGACCTTCGCCGGGAACCATCCGTCGCTGGCCGGGCTGGAGGCCTGGGCGCCGACCTACCGCGCCGAGGCCTGGCGTGCCGTCGGCCGCCAGTTCGGCATCGACGACCCGGCCGTGCTCGACCTCGCCGCCGACACGTTCGAGGAGGCCCAGCGCCGGGGCCATCCGGTCATCGCCGGGATGCGCGAGGTGTTCGACGACGTCGCGGCCCGCCACCCCGTGGGCCTCATCACCAACGGCCCCTCCGACATCCAGCGCCTCAAGCTCGAGCAGTCCGGTCTGACCGGTGCCTTCGGGTGGGAGGTGATCTCGGGCGAGCTGGGGGTCGGCAAGCCCGAGCCTCAGGTGTTCCTGGGGCTGCTGGACGGGCTGGGTGCGGATCCCGGCGCCTCGGTCATGGTGGGCGACAGCTGGGAGCGCGACGTGCTCGGCGGACTCGGCGCCGGCATGTCGGCGGTGTGGATCGCCGACGGCCGACCGCTGCCCGAGCATCGGCCCCGGGTGGCGGTGGTCGACTCGGTCCTCCAGCTACCCGAGGCGCTCGAGCAGCTGACCTGACGCCGACCGGTTCCGGACGGGCCTGCACGCGGCCGACCCCGGCCTGCCCAGCCCGACCCCGGCCGACCCCGGCCTGCCCAGCCCGGGGGGCGCCGGCGCCGGCTGACCCCGGCCATCCCGACCCGCGACCCGACCGCCCGAGCGGTCTCTCAGCCGGCCATCTGGCGCAGCATGTAGGGGAGGATTCCCCCGTGCCGGTAGTACTGGGCCTCCATCGGCGTGTCGATCCGGAGCCGCGCCTCGAACTCGACCGTGCGGTCGCCGTCGGTGGCCGTCACGGCGACGGTCTTCGGGCTGACGCCGTCGTTGAGCGATCCGATGCCGGTCACGTCGAAGACCTCGTGCCCGGTGAGCCCCAGCGACTCGGCCGTCTGGCCCTCGGCGTACTGCAGCGGCAGGACCCCCATCCCGATGAGGTTCGACCGGTGGATCCGCTCGTAGGACTCGGCGATGACGGCCCGCACGCCGAGCAGCCGGGTCCCCTTGGCCGCCCAGTCGCGTGACGATCCCGAGCCGTACTCCTTGCCGGCCAGGACCATGAGGGGGACGCCGTCGGCCTGGTACTGCTCGGAGGCCTCGAAGATGCTGGTCTCCCGGCCGTCGGGCAGGTGCAGGGTGACCCCGCCCTCCGTCCCAGGGGCCAGCTGGTTGCGCAGCCGGATGTTGGCGAACGTGCCCCGCACCATGACCTCGTGGTTTCCGCGCCGGGTGCCGTAGGAGTTGAAGTCGACCGGGTCGACGCCGTGGTCCACCAGGTACCGACCGGCCGGCGTGGTGGCCTTGATGTTGCCGGCCGGCGAGATGTGGTCGGTGGTGACGCTGTCGCCCAGCTTGGCCAGCACCCGGGCGCCGACGACGTCGGTCACCGGGTCGGGGGTCATGGACAGCCCCTGCAGGAAGGTCGGGCGGAGCACGTACGTGGAGGAGGTGTCCCAGGCGAAGGTGTCGCCGGTGGCCGTATCGATCGCCCGCCAGCGCTCGTCGCCGTCGAACACCGAGCTGTACTGCTGCCGGAACATCTCGGACGTCAGCGAGGACCGGATGGCCTCGGTCACCTCCTCGGGGCTCGGCCACAGGTCGGCCAGCAGGACCGGGTTGCCGTCCCGGTCGGTGCCGAGCGGCTCGGTGGTGAGATCGAGGTCCATGGTGCCGGCCAGGGCATAGGCCACCACGAGGGGTGGCGAGGCCAGGTAGTTCATGCGCACGTCGGGATGGATGCGACCCTCGAAGTTGCGGTTGCCGGAGAGCACCGACGTGACGGACAGGTCGCCGGCCTGGACGGCCTCGGACACGCCGGGCAGCAGCGGCCCGGAGTTGCCGATGCAGGTGGTGCAGCCGTAGCCGACCAGGTCGAACCCGATGGTGGCGAGCGGTCCGGTCAGGCCGGCCCGGTCCAGGTAGTCCATGACCACCCGGGAGCCGGGGGCGAGCGTGGTCTTGACCCACGGTCGGGCCGTCATGCCCCGCTCCACGGCGTTCCTGGCCAGCAGGCCGGCCGCCACCATGACCTGCGGGTTGGAGGTGTTGGTGCACGAGGTGATGGCCGCCACCACCACGTGGCCGTCGCGGATCTCCTCGTCGCCCCGGCCGTCGAGGGAGGCGGCCTGGACCTTCGGCTCGTGGCCGAGGGCGTCGCGGAACGCCCCGGCGGCGGTGTCGAGCGGCACCAGGTCCTGGGGCCGGGCCGGCCCGGCGATGCTCGGGACCACGGTGGCCAGGTCGAGCTCGATGACCTCGGAGAAGACGGGCTCGGGGCTGTCGGCGGTCAGGAACATGCCCTGGGCCCTGGCGTAGGCCTCGACCAGGTCGACATGCTGGTCGTCGCGCCCCGAGAACCGCAGGTAGTCGAGCGTGACCTCGTCGATGGGGAACATGGCGCAGGTGGCGCCGTACTCGGGGGACATGTTGCCGATGGTGGCCCGGTTGGCCAGCGGGACCGAGGCCACGCCCGGTCCGAAGAACTCGACGAACTTGCCGACCACCCCGTGCTTGCGGAGCACGTTGGTGATGGTCAGTACGAGGTCGGTGGCGGTGGTGCCGGTGGGTGCCTCGCCGGTGAGGCGGAAGCCGACGACCGGCGGCAGCAGCAGCGAGAGGGGCTGGCCGAGCATGGCCGCCTCGGCCTCGATGCCACCGACGCCCCAGCCCAGCACGCCCAGACCGTTGACCATGGTGGTATGGGAGTCGGTTCCCACCAGGGTGTCGCAGTAGGCGCGTCCGTCCTCGGTGGCGAACACGACCCGGGACAGGTACTCGAGGTTGACCTGGTGGCAGATGCCCATCCCGGGCGGGACGACCCGGAACCCGTCGAAGGCCTGCTGGGCCCAGCGCAGCAGCTGGTACCGCTCGATGTTGCGGTGGTACTCGATGTCGACGTTCTCGTCGTAGGCGGACGGCCGGTTCGACGCCTCGGCGATCACCGAGTGGTCGACCACCATCTCGACCGGTACGAGCGGGTTGATCTTGGACGGGTCGCCGCCGAGCTCGGACAGGGCGTCGCGCATGGCGGCCAGGTCGACGACGCCCGGCACACCGGTCAGGTCCTGCATGAGCACCCGCTCGGGGGTCAGGGCGATCTCGGCGGCGTCGGCCCCGCCCACGCCGTGGCGGCCGGGGTTGACGCCCCATCCGGCGACGGCCTCGATGTCGGAGGCGGTGACGGCGACTCCGTCCTCGTGGCGCAGCAGGTTCTCGAGGATGACCTTGACGGAGTACGGCAGGCGGGCCACGTCGTAGCGGTCGGCGAGGGCGTCGACCCGGAAGATCTCGTAGGTGCGGTCGCCGACCGTCAGGTCGCTGCGGGCACCGAAGGAGTCGGGGGAGGTGGGTGAATTGGCCATGCCCCCATTCTGCCCCGTCGCGGCATCGTGCGGATCAGGCGCCGGCCCCCCGGGGACCGCCACGCCTGTCGTCCGGCCCGACCCGGCGCCTCAGGTCCTGGTGCGGTACCGGTTGATGGCGATCGGGATGAACAGGATGAGCAGCCCCACCGTCCACAGCAGGGCCTGGACGACCCAGAACGACGTGGAATGGCCGGTGTTGGCCGCCTTGGCCCCGATCATCAGGCAGCGGCAGGCGCTCACCACCACACTGACCGGCTGGTAGGTGGCGAAGCCCTGCATCCAACTGGGCATGGAGCTGACCGGGACGAACGCGGCGGACACGAAGGTGAGGGGGAAGATCAGCGGGAACGACATCACCTGGGCCGTCTCCGAGTTGGGGGCGGACAGCCCCACGATGGCGAAGAACCACGAGAGGGCGTAGGCGAAGAAGAGGATCACCCCGATGCCGGCCAGGTAGTAGAGGACGCCGGTGGTGGGTCGGAACCCGACCAGCAGCCCCACCACGGTCATCACGATGATGACGAAGATGTTGCGCAACAGGTCGGCGGTGGTCCGCCCGAGCAGGACGGCCCCGCGCGACATCGGCAGGGCACGGAACCGCTCGATGATGCCTTTCTGGAGGTCGTCGGCCAGGCCGATGCTGGTGGACACGGACCCGAACGCCACCGTCTGCACGAAGATGCCCGGCATCAGGTAGTCGACGTAGCTGGCCGCGCTGGTGTGGATGGCCCCGCCGAAGACGTAGCGGAAGAGCAGCACGAACATGATGGGCTGGACCGTCGAGAAGAACAGCGCCTCGGGGATGCGGGTGACGGCCAGGATGTTGCGCCGGGTGAGGGTCAGGGTGTCCTTCACCAGCCAGCGCAGGTTGGCGAGCACGCCGGTCGAGTGCGGCGCGCGGGACACGGTCGGGGCGACGGTGGCGGTGGTCATGAGTACTCTCCTGTCGCCACGGGGAGCACCTGCTCCACGTCGGCGAGTCGCTTCTTCCGTCGCCGCTGCCGTGGGGTGAGGTCGGCATCGGCGTCCTCACCCTCGGACTCCGTGCGGTGGCCGGTCAACGACAGGAAGACGTCGTCGAGGCTGGGCTCGCGCAGCTTGAAGGCCGTGGGCGTGATTCCGTCATTGTCGAGTGCCCGCAGTGCCAGCATGGCCGTCTGCGGTCCCTCGTCGACGGTCACCTCCACCAGCGTCCCGTTGACGAGGGGCTCGTGGGGGCCGAGGGCGTCGAGGAGGGTGCCGGTGCGGCGGGCGTCGTCGATGGTGGCCAGACCCACCTCCAGCACGGTGGCGCCGAGGTCGGCCTTCATCGACTCCGGGGTGCCCTCGGCGATGACGTGACCGTGGTCGATGACGGCCAGGGTGCTGGCCAGGCGGTCGGCCTCCTCCAGGTACTGCGTGGTGAGCAGCACGGTCGTGCCCCCACCGACCAGGGTCTCGATGACCTCCCACAGGTCGTTGCGGCTCTGGGGGTCGAGACCGGTCGTGGGCTCGTCGAGGAACAGCACCGACGGGCGGGCCACCAGGGCGGCGGCCAGGTCGAGCCGGCGTCGCATGCCTCCGGAGTAGGTCTTGAGCGGCCGGTCGCCGGCGTCGGCCAGGTTGAACTGCTCGAGCAGCTCGACCGTCCGGGTCGACACCACCGAGCCGGGCAGGTGGTTGAGGTTGCCCACCATCTGGAGGTTCTCGCGCCCCGTCAGGTTCTCGTCGACCGCCGCGTACTGGCCGGCCAGGCCGATCAGGGTGCGGACCAAGGCCGCCTTCTTCACGACGTCGTTACCGAGGACCCGGGCCGACCCCCCGTCCGGGCGGAGGATCGTGGTGAGCACGCGCACGGCTGTGGTCTTGCCCGATCCGTTGGGGCCGAGCAGCCCGAAGACGGTCCCCGGCTCGACCGCGAAGGACACGCCGTCGAGGGCGCGCACCTCGCGCTTGCCCTTGAACGTCTTGGCCAGGTCGGTCACTTCGATGGCGGTGGTCATGCGTCGTCCCGTCTGGAGTCGGTGGGCGGAGTGCGGTGCGTCGGAGGGGGCTGCCAACCCGGGGTTGTCAGAGGTTGCAGAGCAACACTCACGTACAATCACGATATATCGCAAAGGCTCCCGCTGTCAATGCGTCGGACGCCCGGGCCGGTGGTCGGATCTTACGAGGGGGCGGGCCCGGTGCGGACACGGACCGCTGTTCCGACGGCCGGCGCCGCCCGGAGCGGCGCCACCCGGGTGGCCGGAGGCCGGGACCGCTAGCCTCCTGCCATGGACACCGGCGACCTCGCACCCGACTTCGAGCTTCCGGACGAGGACGGCGTCCCCCGCCGCCTCAGCGAGCTGGCCGCGTCGGGCCCGGTGGTCCTCTTCTTCTACCCGGCGGCCATGACCTACGGCTGCACCAAGGAGAGCTGCCACTTCCGGGACATGAAGGCCGAGTTCGAGGCGGTGGGCGCCCAGCGGGTCGGGATCAGTGCCGACACCGTCGAGAAGCAGAAGCAGTTCTCCGACAAGCACCAGTTCGACTACCCGTTGCTGTCCGATCCCGACGGTGCGGTCGCCACCCAGTTCGGCGTGCGGCGCGGGTTCGCCAAGCTCGTCCCCACCAAGCGTGCGACCTTCGTGATCGGCTCCGACCTACGCGTACTCGGGGCCATCCGGAGCGAGGTGCGGATGAACGTCCACGCCGACGAGGCCCTCGAGCTGCTGCGCGGCACGGCCTCGGCCTGAGGGCACCGCCCGGAGTCCCCGCCTCGGGCGTGGGGCGATGCGAAGCTGGGGGAATGGAATCGACCCTGCAGCGCTGCGCGCCGTGAGCCCGTTGCCCGGTGCCAGCCGGATGGAGCAGCTGGTCGAGTCCATCGCCGAGCGGGTCGTCAACCTGGTGCTGGACGCCATCGACATCAACGCCATCGTCGGGCAGGTCGACATGGACGGACTGCTGGCCAAGGTCGACGTCGACGCCATCGTGTCCAAGGTCGACGTCGACAACCTGATCGACCGGGTGGACGTGCAGAAGATCATCGACCGGGTGGACGTGGACGAGATCGTCAGCCGGGTCGACGTGGACCAGATCGTGGCTCGGGTGGACGTCGAGCAGATCATCGGGCGGGTCGACGTGCAGGCCATCATCGAACGGGTGGACATCGAGCAGGTGATCCAGCGCGTCGACATCGACAAGTTGGTGGAGCAGACCGAGCTCGGCACGATCATCGCCCACTCGACAAGCGGCGTGGCCTCGGAGGTGCTCGACGTCGTGCGAGCCCAGGGGGTCGGACTGGACGACTTCGTGGCGCGGTGGGTCAACCGGATCCTGCGCCGCAAGGCCGACGAGTGGCCGGTCGGTCCGGCCAAGCTCGTCAACCCTCCGGTGCCCGTGCCGGACCTCCCGCTCGAGGCGGCGTCGTGACCACGCCCCCGGTACCCGCCGCGCCCCTCGTCACCGGCAGGCAGGGGCACTACGCCGGCGGGGTCACGCGGCTGGTGGCGTTCGCCGCCGACGTGGGCGCGTCCTGGGGGCTCTTCACCCTGGCCCTGGCCGGCCTCAGCTTCGCCATCAACCTGGTGACCGGGAACCAGGTCAACCTGGCCCACCAGAAGTGGCTGGCGCTGGCGGCCCTGGTGGTGTGGGAGTTCGTCTACTTCGCCTACCAGTGGTCGCTCGGCGGGAAGACGATCGGCATGGCGGTGCTCGGGATCAGGGTGGTTGGCCGGGAGGGCGACGCCATCACGCCCCGGCAGGCTGTGGTGCGCACCATCACGTTCCCGCTCAGCTTCCTCCTCTTCGGACTCGGGTTCCTCGGCATCCTGATCAACAGGGACCGGCACGCCTGGCACGACCGGTTCGCCCGGACCGCCGTCGTCTACTCCTGGGACGCCCGCGCTGCCCGCCTTCGCTGGCTGGCCCGGCAGGAGCCGACCATCGCGGACTGACGGTGGACCGGCTCCTGCCCCGTCCGCCCGAGGTGCCGCTGCCCGGCGTCGTGGTCCTGCCGGCCTGGCTGACGCCCGACCTCCGGGTCGAGCTCGTGCGCCGCTGCCGGGCCTGGGCGGACGAGTCGGGCGGGGCGCAGCCGCCCCGGATGCGCAACGGCACTCCGATGTCGGTCGCCATGGTGGGCCTCGGGTGGCACTGGTATCCCTACCGGTACTCGCGCACCAGGGACGACCGTGACGGTGGGCGTGCACTTCCGTTCCCCCCGTGGCTCGGGGCCCTGGCGGCCCGGGCCCTGGCCGATGCCCGGGGACTCGAGCCGTCGGTGGCCACCGCTCCGTTCGAGCCCGACGTCGCCCTCGTCAACTGGTACGGGCCGGAGGCGAGGATGGGGATGCACGCCGACAGCGACGAGGTGGTCGACGCACCTGTCGTCTCGTTCAGCGTCGGGGCCACGGCGGTGTTCCGCTTCGGCCACGCCGCCGGCCGGGGGCGGCCGTGGGTCGACCTCCCCCTCGAGTCGGGCGACGTGGTGGTCTTCGGCGGTCCCGCCCGACGGGCCTACCACGGGGTCCCGAAGCTGGTGCGGGGCACGAGCGACCCGGCCGTCGGCGACCTGTCCGGCCGCCTCAACGTGACCGTGCGGCAGACCGGCCTCCAGGGCTGAGCCGGGCCAGGCCGACACGTCCGGTCACCGGGTGTGACGAGCTCGGTTGCAGGTGGGGCCGCGAGGCGGGTGACCGCCCACTCTCCGTGTTTTCGGCCGCCCAGAGCCTCGGAGCCGAACAGGGGTTCCACTAGGTTCGATCGGTATGGAACGGGGCCGTGGCTGGACTCGGTGCGTCCTGTGGGGAGGCATCTCCCTCGGGCTCGGCACCGTGCTGTTCGCCCTGTGCAGCCCCTCCTCGGTAGGCTGCGCCACCAACCTCGTCGTCCTGACCCACGCCCGGGTCACGGCCAGCGGATGTGCGGCCTACTCCGTGGCCGCCCATGTGGGTATCGGACTGCTGGTGATCGGCGCCGTCCTGCTCCTGGGCGGGTTCGTCCTCGCCGTCCGTCAGCGTCGGCAGGCGGCGGAATCGGTACCAGCCGTCGGCGGTCAGGTCGTCTCGCCCCCGGTGACCGCACCGGCACCGGCATCTGCCCCAGTCGAGCCAGTCGAGCAGGTCGAGCAGGTCGATCCGGCGCCGGCGACCTCACCCGAGCACGCGCCACCACCTGACACGGAGGAGCCCGACGAGGAGCCCGACGAGGAGCCCGACGAGGCGTGGCCGCACGTCGACCGTCGACGGAGGGACCGCCGTGCGCCCGCCCGTGTCGGGCCCATCCCGCCGGGCGCCGACGTCGAGCAGCGGGTGGTGCCGACCGCCCTCCCGCCCGGCTGGTACGGCAACCCCGACAATCCGGACGGCCCCGTCCAGTGGTGGGACGGCACCCGGCTGGTCGACCGGCCGAACTGACCGAGCGGACACCGGACGAGTCACGGCCGGACGGCTACCCGCCCCGCCCCACCTGACCGCAGCGGCGTCAGATCAGGGGGACGACGAAGTTGGCCTTGTAGTGGACGCCCGCCGACACCGAGAGCTGCGTGGCCGCCGATGTCACGAGCTGGGTGGTCTGTCCGCCGTAGAGCCAGGACTCACCCTGGACCCACCAGCTGCCGGCCGGCAGCTGGAGCTGGTAGGCACCGTTGGGCCCCGGCGTGGCGTCGACCTCGTTGTTGCACGACGTGGCGGTGGGCGCCGCGCTGCACGCCCGGATCTGTCCCTGGGCGAACCCGTTGGGCGAGTTGACCAGCTTGAGGGTGCCGGTCACCAGTCCGAGTTGCGGCGCCTGGTAGGGCGTGACGACCTTGACCCTGGTCGAGCCGCCCGCCGTGACGACGACCGTCGTGGCGCTGTTGGACCCGAAGGACCCGTACTTGGTCGTGTAGGACGGATACAGCGTCCAGGTGCCCGGTGGCAGGTTCGGGAGGTCGAACGAGTTGAGCTTGGCCCCGCCGGCCCGCTTCAGCGGCGCGCGGCGCGCGGTGCGGCCGAACTGCTTCAGGTGGGCGGCGCCGTAGGTGTAGCCCACCGTTCCCGAGGACTCGAACACGCACGACAGTCCGAGGAAGAGGTCGGTGACGGGGTTGCCGTTGGGGCACGCGGTGAGGGCGTAGCCCGTCGGGTGCACCCCGCCGGGGAGCCCGGCGACCTTGATCGTCCCGGTGACAGCGCCCAGCACCTGGTAGGGAACGTCGAAGACGAGGCTGGTGACCTGACCGCCCTGGATGTTCACCAGCTCGATCGGTCCGGTGATGGCGTTGTCGAACGGCGCCACCGTGTAGAACCCGGCCAGCTCCCACAGCCCGTCGTTGAGCTGCATCGTGAGGGGACCCGGCCCGTAGTTGCTGACCCCCTCGCAGGTGGTGCCGAAGCCGACCACCTGGCAGGCCTCGATCCCGGTCGGGGGGGCGAACCCGGCGGGGGCCCCGCTGACGTTCACGGTGGCGGACAGGATGCCGACCGGCGGGACCTGGTACGGGGTCGACAGCTTGACCTTGGTGGTCTTGCCGGCGGTGGTCACGACCGGCTTGGGCGACGCGGCGCCGGTGCTGCAGCCGAACTGGGTGCAGTACCCGGGATAGGCCGTCCACTGGCCGGCCGGCAGGCCCAGCAGCGCCACCAGGACGGGGCCCGACGTCGGCGTGGGCAGGTACTCGTAGCCGGTGGCGCACGGCAGCGGAGTCCCCGTCGTCGGCGAGTAGGTGATGCCCACCGGGCAGAGCGTGACAGTGGCGCTCTGGATCTGCACGCCCGCCGGGAGGCCGGTCACCGTGAGCGTGGCGTTGACGGCCGCCGGCTTGGCGTAGGGGACGGTCACGTTGAGCACCTGGGTGCCGCCGGACTCGACGGTCACCGTCTGCTGTGTGCCGAGGAAGGCGCCGTTGCCGTAGGTCGTCTCGTAGAAGGCCCAGAGGACGTAGGAGCCGGGGGCCAGGGACAGCGAGTACGTGCCGTTCTGGTCCAGCGAGAACTGCGGGTTGGCGCACAGTGCGGCGCCCGGGTCGGGCTCGGGGCAGACGCCGGCGCCCACCACGGCGGGGGAGAAGCCGGCCGGCGCACCGGTGATCGTCGCCGTGCCGGTGACGGTGCCCGTGCCCGCGACGCAGCCGCTGGACGCCGAGTCGGAGCCGCCCGACGAGCCGGACGAGCCCGAGCAGCACGAGCTCGACGAGTCGGACGAGCCCACGGATCCGACCGAGCCGCTGCCGCTCGACCCGCTGCTGCACGTGGTCGTGCCGTCGAGCCGGTTGGCCAGCGAGCCGAGGCCGATGCCGGACGCCACCTGGGGCAGCACGGTCACCAGGAGGACGAATCCGGCCACGGCGACCACGGCCAGACGGATCTGCTTGCGCCAACGCTTCATTGCCAACCCCCGCTCCGCCGGACACCCCTGCCCCGCTCCGGAGCGAGACGCTACCGGAGGTTGCTACTCGGTGCCCGGATCAGGCCCGTCGCCCGCACCGGGCGTTGACTGCCGGCACCGGCGTCGGGGTCAGCCGGCCGCCAGGTAGGGGCCCTGTGCGGTGAACCCGAGCCGGGTCATGACCACCGGCCGGGGGATGACCGGGCCCGGGTCGTTGGCGTGGAACGGGTTGTAGAGGAGCCACGTGGCGCCCCCGTCCTCGAACAGGGACGCCTCTCCCGGGCCCGGGCCCTGCAGATTGGATCCGAGGAAGGGCGTGGGGCTGGTGTCGGTGCACGGCCCGACCGGGCTCTGGCACGCAGCCACGCCGATGCCGTACTGGGGCGAGGAGTACCAGTTGCCGGAGTAGAACAGCCACCACGTGCCCCAGGCCTGGACCATGTCCGGCGCCTCGACGATCGTCCCTTCCCACGCCTCGGACGGGCCGAGGATCTTGGTGGCCGTGCCGACCAGTCGGCGGCCGTCCGCGCTGAGCCGCTGTGCGTAGATCCCGGTCGGTCCGTCCTGGTCAGGTCCGGGCACCGACGGGTTGGCGTTGTCCTCCGACTTGGACAGCATCACGGGTCCGCTGGGGGTGTCGACGACGCGGGCGTCGATGGTCCCGCGGTGGTCCAACTGGCAGATGAACGGGGTGGGCGACGCCACGAAGGGCCCCGAGGGCGTCCGTGCGTAGGCGGCGCCCACGCAGTGGGTCGGCGGGTCGACGCCCCGCACCAGCGCGGTGAAGTAGAGGGCCCAACCACCCCTCACCTGGTGCACGTCGGGAGCCCAGGTCAGCCCGCCGACGGCCCAACCCGGCAGGACCGGGAGCACGTCCTTCGGCGCGCTCCACACCCCGACCCGGGTGCCGGTGCGCAGGGGCACGTTGAGGTAGCTCGTGCCCTCGCTGGTGTAGAGGTAGTAGCGCCCCCGATAGAGCAGCATGAAGGGGTCGGTGGGATCCGGCCCGCGCAGGATCTGGCGCCCGGGGGCGGAGGTGTCGGTGGCGTGGGGCGGCTCCGTCACCACCTGGTGGACGGCGCCTCCGGCGGTGTGGCCGTCCCCCACGATCCCCTGGGTCACCACCACGACGACGGCCACCACCGTCCACGCCACGGCCGCCAGGACCTGGGCCCGCGCCCCGTGGTCACCCCCTACGCCGCCCGTACGGAGGGCGCGCCGTTCCCGACGTATGGGCACCGCGGCCAGCCCGGCCGCACACCCGCCCAGCAGTCCCACCGCGGGCAGCTGCCAGGCCGCGTCGACGCACCCGGCTACGGCGAAGGCGACCACCCCGCCCGCCGCGCACGAGGTGAGCAGGTCGCGCCGACGGATGGCGGCGGCGACGGCGGCGCCGCCCAGGAGGAGCAGCACGACGGCGACGGCACCGCCGTCGGCCGCGGTCGACAGGTAGGCGTTCGGGACCAGACCGGGGTAGGCGGCGACGGGGCCGCTGGTGGTGTGGGTCCGGGGCGGGCCGACCCCGGACACCGGGGACGACCGCCAGGTGTCGACCGAGGCGGACCATGCCACCGTCTGGCTCCCCCCGGGCGCCGGGTGCGGCGGCCGGGGGGGCAGGGAGAGCACGGCCACGGTGGCGACGACGGCGACCATCGATGCGCCGGCCACGCCGACCGTGCCGGCCCACGACCGACGGGGCACGGCAACCGGCAGGCCCCCCACCGCGAGAGCGCCGATGGCGACCGCCCACCCGGCCGCGCCGGCGGTGTGACCGGCGGAGGTGGCGACGACCGCCACCCCGGCACCGGTGCCCCAGGCCAGTGGCCACAGCGCATCGGCCCAGCGCGCACGGGGCACGAGGAGCGCGCCCGCGCCGACGGCCAGGAGCTCCCAGTGGCCCTGGGTGGCCAGCAGGCCGGCGACGCCGGTGGCCACGGCCAGCCGGACCAGGGGGGACCGGAGGTCGCAGGCCAGTGCCAGCAGCACGGTCACCCCGCAGACCACGGCGGTGGCCGTTGGATCGGTCAGTGTCGTCGAGGCCTGCCACACGCCGCCGGCCGGGCGGGCGAGGGAGGGGACGCGCGCCAGCGCGCCGACGACGCCGACGCCGGCCAGCACCGCCCCGACGGCCACGACCGCCTGGGCGACCCGGGCCCGGTCCCGGTCGGCCAGCGCACGCAGCACGAGGAAGGCGGCCAGGAAGGCGAGCACGGTGGCGCCGAAGGGTAGGAACGCGGCCGGCGTGTGGGCGGCGATGCTGCGGGCGAACCACCAGGCGGCCAGCCCCCCGACCCCGAGCGCCACGGTCAGTCCGTGGTGGTCCCGGTTCCACGCCACCCCTGCCGCCGCCAGCCCCAGGGCGACGACCGTCAGTCCGAAGGCGTCGACCGGGTAGAAGGTTCCCTGGAGGTAGAGGGCGCCGGCCAGCAGGCCGACGAGGACCGCGGCCGACCCGGCCGCCAGAGGCGGTGAGGTCGGGGCGACAGTGCTCACCCCGATGTCGGCCGCCGGGGCGGCGGTGCGGGTCAGCGACACGGGAGCGGTCCGGACGATCTCCGTGCGGGGCCGTCCAGCGGTCCGGACGTCACGGTCGGGGCAGGCGGGCGCCGGCTCGGACAGCGGTGGTGTGCATGGCGCCTCCTCGGCCGAAAGCTTGGCACAGCCCTCTGGCCGCCCACCCCTCGCCGGTAGGGTGATCCGTCGACTCGGCGCAGGGAGGAAGGCGATGGGGGAATCCCCGGGGCGGACGGACGAGGACCACCCGGGCCGCGCCGGTGGTGCCGACGGCCCGGCGTCCCCGTGGGCCCGACGGGGCGTCACCCTGCTGCTGCTCGTGGCCGCAGCCGCCTGCTACGTGGGGGTCGTCGTGGCCCGGTCGGGCCCGCCGGCCGGCGGTGACACCGCGCCGCTGACCGCCGTGACCAGCGCTCTGGCCGATGGCGACCTGCGCCTGGCCGCCTCGGCGGGATCCCTCCCCAACCCTCCCGGGTACCCCCTGCTGGTGTCGCCACTGGTGGCGGCCTTCCCCTCCACGTTCGGTCCGCCTACCTGGTGCACCCCTGCGGCCAAGCTCCACCCCCCGTCCGTCGGCGGGGTGCACCGGTCGCTGCCGCACGGTGTCGTCGAGTGCGGCACGGCCGCCGCGGCGGTGGCCCTGCCGCCGTGGTACCGGGCGCAGGGACTGCTCGGGGTGGCCTCCTGGCTGGTGCTGGCGCTTGGCGCCCTGGCCGTCCTGCGCGCCGCCCGGGCCGACTCGGTCGCGCGGCAGGCCGGCCTCCTGGCCTTCCTGGCCTTCCTGCCCGCGGCCAGCAGCGCCATCGTGCAGCTGTTCCACCCCCAGGACGTCGCGAGCCTGGGACTTGCCCTGGCGGGCACGGCACAGGTGCTCCGCCGCCGGTGGCTGTTGGCCGGGGTGCTGTTCGGCGCGGCGGTGCTGACCAAGCAGTTCGCCCTGCTGCTGCTCCTGCCAGCCGTGTTCGCCGCGCCCGATCGGCGGAGCCGACTGACGACGGCCGCCGGCGCCGCCGTGGTGGTGGTCGTCGGCCTGCTGCCGTTCTTCGTCCTCGACCCCCGGGCGACACTCGAGAACCTCAGCGGCTTCAGTGCGGGCGGGGCGGCGGCCGGTCAGACCGTGCTGAGCCTGGCCGGGGTCCACGGCACCGTCGCCTCGGCGGTGGCCCGGGACGCCCCGCTCCTCTTCGCCCTGGCGGCGTGCATCTGGGCGCTCCGCCGGCCCGGGATCCGCCTCGGGCGACCGGTCGACCTGGTCGCCCTCACGCTGGTGTGCACCGGGAGCCGGCTCGTGTTCGAGTCGGTCGTCTTCCCCTACTACCTGCTGGCCGCGAGCGTCCTCGTCTTCCTCCTCGACCTGGTGGCGCAGCGCTCCGTGCACTGGTCGCTGGCCTGGTGCGCCGCCGCCGCCTTCTTCGTGGCCGTGCATCCCGGCAACCGGTTCGTGGCCGCGTTCGGGACACTCGTCCTGGCCGTCGCCGTGGTCGGCTACGGGGTGGTGACCCTGCGTCGCGCGTCGTCGCCAGCCGCCACACCGACGGCCTCCGTCCAGCTCCACCCCAGGTGAAACATATGCTGGCGGTATGGCTGACCACATCGAACAGGTCATCGAGCAGGTCGTGCGATACCGGGAGGCGACCGAGGAGCTCATCCGGGCGCTCGAACGGCAGACGCACTCGAGCACCGAGGACATCGAGCTCCTGCGGAGCGGGATCACCATGGCGGACAAGATGCGCCACTCCCGGTCGTCGACGCTCAGCCGGGACCTCACCGACCGGCTGGAGGAGTTCGAGGCCGTACGACGCTCGATCCGGTTGGCCGTCACCCGTGCGCTGGTCGAAGAGGGGCTGACCAACCTCGAGATCGCCGAGCTGTTCGGCGTGAGCCGCCAGCTGGCCGGGCGGTTCGTGCACGACGCCCTGCGCTGAGCGGACGCCGGCCGGTCCGGTCCGGCCCGGCCACGGGCTGGTCGACTGGCCGGCCGACCTCCGGACCGGCGGACCACTCCCGACGAAGGTGTCCCTCCTCGATCGACGGGTAGGTCCCGAGACCTGACGAACGATCGGAGGCCCCATGGCGATCGACCGACTGCTGGCTGTCGTGCCCGTCTCGGACGTGGCCGTCGCGGCCGACTGGTACGAGCGGATGCTCGGCGTCGTCCCCCGCAACCGGCCCATGCACACCCTGGTCGAGTGGCAGGTCACGGACTCGGGCTGGGTGCAGGTGTTCCACGACGTGGAACGGGCCGGTGCCGGTCTCCTCAGCCTCTCGGTCGACGACCTCGACGGGCAGGTGGCCGCCCTGTCCGCACGCGGCTTCGAGCCGGGCCCGGTGGTGGAGGCGGACAAGGGTGTGAGGTTGTCCTCACTGGTGGACCCCGACGGCAACCGCATCACCTTCATCGGTGACTTCCGCGAGGACTACTGAGCCGCGTCGGGGGTGCATCCGAATTCGGGTGCAGAAGGCCCTAGGCGTGGGGTGTCATCCGCGGCGGGGATATTCGACGATGTAGGCCTCCGTGCCGGGTTCGCCGGAAATGGCGTCGGCTTCGCCGAGGGGGCTGTAGGCGGCGGTGTGGACGGGGTAGGTGGCCTCGCCCTGGCCGTCGACGTGGAGGCCGGCGGTGGTGGTGATGACGATGACGGCCCGGTCCCTGTTCAGCTCGAAGGTCCCGCCCTCCGACAGACGGCACATGCCGAGACGAAGATCGCCGTCGGGGCCCGGCTGGGAGTAGAACGAGCCGAGCGGCTTGAGCTCGACGCCGGCAGAGCGCTCGTAGTAGTCGAAGCTGCGGGGGTGGATCAGGATCGGAGCCTCGTAGCCGGCGTCGGGGATCCGGTAGGGCGGCCAGCCCCGTAGTCGGCACGCCTCGGCGTACGCGGCCTCGATGGTCTCCATCTGGCGGGTCTCACCGCTGTCGGGATCGACCCAGGTGTACATGCCGCCCTCGGTCGTGCCCTTCGAGATCAGGTTGGCCCGGGCCTGGCGGATGTATGGCTGCCATTCGGGACCGACCTGGTACTCGTCCCCGAACCCGAATTGGGTGGCGAACCCGCTGTGGCCCTGCTTGTACTCGGGGCCGTAGTAGGCGCCCTTGGGGAAGTAGGCCACGTCGCCCGGTTCGATGTACTGGCCTGGAGCGAAGTTCTTGCGCCCGCTGTCGCACCAGCGCACCTGCTGGAACGCGTGATGGTGACGGGGAGCAGTGAACGGCTCGTGATCCATCGACCGCACCCCTCGACTCAACATGAAGTGCAGACCGTCCTCGCCGATCTCGTAACGAAAATACGACCGGCTGCTGTTGGTGCCGCGCTCACGGCCGACGAAGGTCTTCGCCGGTGCCTCGCGCACGGCCACTCCATCGCCCGCCTCTGGCGCCCGCGGACGACGCTCGGCCCGATTCGCGTGAGGCTCGAACTCATCGGGATTGACGATCTTCATCGTTCTTCACGCTCCTCCTTGGTGGGCGCAACTGCCCTGGTGATGGTCGGGTGTCCCTTCGCCAGGCTGTGCTCGGGGCTGTCACCGGGGGGCGCCAGCACGGCGAGGACCACCTCGGTCGTCGTCGTCTCGCCGAGGCGGGGGAAGATCAGCGTGATGCTGTTCTCATGGGCCTCGGCGTTGCCGTCGGTCATGGCGTCGGTCACCAGCACCACGTGGTAACCGCGTTCGAAAGCAGCTCGCGCCGTCGACTCCACGCCGATGCTGGTCGCCACGCCGCCCAGGAACATCTGGGTCACCCCGCGCTCTTGGAGGTACGCGTGCAGTTCGGTGCCGTAGAAGGCGCCCCAGGTCGATTTGGTAACCCGGAAGTCCGCGGGCTGCGGGTCGAGTTCGGGGGCCAGATCGGTCCATCCATCGAGCCGGACCCGGCGGGCCTTGCCGGCCCGCTGGGCGTCGGTGCGGCCGTGGGCACTTCCCGCGGTGACGTTGACGAGCACGACGGGCAGGCCTCGGCGGCGGAATGCTGACGCCAAGGCGGCGGCCCTTGCCACGATGTCGGGCATCGAATGCTTGGTCGTCGCGGTTATTCCCTTCTGCAGATCGATGAGCACCAGGGCCGGCATCGGCTCGACTGCGGTCAGCGTCATCGAGCACCCCCCTGCGGCGCGTACGCGGCCAGACGCTCCATCAGGTCCCCGGCATCGCTGAGCGTGCGCTGCTCGGGCTCGCTCAGGACGGCCTCGACCGCCTGACCGAGCCAGGTGTTGCGTTCGCTTCGGAAGTTCTCGACCAGGGCGCGACCCGCAGCGGTCGCCAGCACCTCGACCCGCCGCGGGTCCTCGACCTGCCGTTCACGGCGAATGAATCCGCTCTCCTCGAGCTCACGCAGTGCCGCCGCGACGTTCGAGCTGGTCATCTGCAGTTCGTCAGCGAGAGCCTTGGGTTGAGTGCTGCTGTCGTTGCGCGTGGCAACGATCAGCACCCGCATCGCCGAGCGGGACAAGCCCTCGATGGGAGGTGACTCGGCCCGCAGTCGGCGTTCCAACCGCTTCAGCTGGGATCGGAGTCGCCGTATCTCGTCCTCGGTCACCGTACCTATGCTACATAGCTATTGCACATAGTACAACCCGGGTGAGCTGACTCCGGGGTGTCAGCGCCCGGCAAGCCGTCAGTGATGGATGTGGGACGGGCACACGCCGGGGAGGCGATCCGCCGCTACGTGGCCAACCTCGACGTGCGTGCCGTCACCATCGACGGCGAGCTGCTGCGGGAGCCCGAGCTCGATCCCTCACGCTGCTATCAGTGGCTCGATCGGGAGATCGAATAGCCTGGCTGCAGGTTCGTGTGTCCGCGATGTCTCGCGACATCACAAGGGTGCCCCTGGCAGGAATCGAACCTGCGCTTTCGGCTCCGGAGGCCGACGCTCTATCCGCTGAGCTACAGGGGCAGACGGGGTGCGGGACGAGGCACCGTGTGCCGTCTCCCCGTTCCTCCGAGGAGGCAACTCTAGTGCCATCGACGACGACGGGAGTCCGGCGCCTCCCGTGACCCCTGGCGGGACCGCGTATCCTCGGTCCACCATGTCCGAGCCCCCGACCCCCGACCACTCCGCATCCGCCGGCACCGCATCCGCCCAGCGCGCCACGCGGGACCGCCTGGCCGACGCGGTGGCGTCGGCGGCCGCCACGGTGGCCCGGCGCGAGGGTCTGGACCTCGACGTCGACCCCGCCCAGGTCCACCTGGAGCGTCCGGCCCGGCGCGACCACGGCGACTGGTCGACCAACACCGCCCTGGTGGCGGCCAAGAAGGCCGGCACCAATCCGCGGGCCCTGGCCACCTCGCTGGTCGAGGTGCTCCAGGCCGACCCGCCGGAGCACGTCGTGGCCGTCGAGCTGGCCGGCCCCGGCTTCGTCAACTTCCGCCTGGACGACGGGTGGCTCCACGAGGCGCTCGCCACCGTTCTGGCGGAGGGCGAAGAGGACTATGCCCGGCCCGACGTCGGCCACGGCGAGCGGGTGCAGGTCGAATTCATCTCCGCCAACCCGACCGGCCCGATCCACGTGGGCAACGGCTGGTGGGGGAGCTACGGCGACGCGCTGGCCCGGGTGCTCGCCCGTAGCGGCCACCAGGTCAGCCGCGAGTATTACGTCAACGACACGGGCGGCCAGATCCGCACCCTCGGGATGAGCCTGCTGGCCCGCCACCGGGGCGAGGAGGTGCCCGAGGGCGGCTACCGCGGCGCCTACGTGACCGAGCTGGCCGCCGAGTACGACGGACCGGACGACGTGACGGCCGCCGGGCGGTGGGCCGCCGAGCGCATCCTCGACCGCATCCGGGCCACGCTCAGCTCGGTCGGCATCGTGTTCGACGAGTGGTACTCGCAGGCCTCCATCGAGGAGAGCGGCGCCGTCGACGAGACGATCGCCCTCCTCGACGCCAAGGGCCTCGTCTACGAGCAGGACGGCGCCACCTGGTTCCGCTCCGAGCAGCTCGGCGACGTGCGCGACCGCGTGCTGCGGAAGGCCAACGGCGACGCCACCTACCTGGCCGGCGACCTCGCCTACCACCGCGACAAGTTTCTGGTGCGCGGTTTCGACCGGGTCATCGACGTGTTCGGCGCCGACCACCACGGCCAGGTGGCCAGCCTGTTCGCCGGAGTGGAGGCGCTCGGCGTCGACCCGTCGCGGCTCGAGGTGAAGCTCGGGCAGATGGTCTCGCTGGTCGACGGCGACGAGGCGGTCAAGATGGGGAAACGGGCGGGCACCGCCATCGACCTCGACACGGTCATCGCCGATATCGGTCCCGACGCCACCCGGATCCTCAGCCTCATGAGCTCGCTCGACCAGGCGGCCACCTTCGACCTGGCCGCGGTGCGCGAGCAGTCGGCCGAGAACCCGGTCTTCTACGTGCAGATGGCCAGCGCCCGCATCGGCGGCGTCGGGCGCAAGGCCGCCGAGCGCGGTGTGGTGCGCGCCCCGCTGGCCGACGTCGACCTGTCCCTCCTCACCCACCCCCGGGAGCTCGAGGTGCTGCGCTGCCTGGAGGAGCTGCCCGAGGTGGTGGAGGACGCCGCCGTCGACCGGGCGCCCACCAAGATCACCACGTGGGTGCGCCACCTGGCGTCGTGCTTCCACGGCTTCTACCACGACTGCCCGATCCTGGCCGACGAGGTCGACCCGGCCCTGGCCCAGGCCCGGCTCTGGCTGGTCGAGGGATCGCGCATCGGCCTGGCCATCGGGCTCGGGCTCCTCGGGGTGCACGCGCCCGAGGCCATGTGACCGTGCCCGTTCCCACCGGTCCGGTCGACCTCGGCCTGCTGCCCCGCACCGCCGAGGTCGACGCGCACGGGCGGCTGCGCGTCGGAGGGTGCGACCTCCTGGAGCTGGCGGAGACCCATGGGACGCCGCTGTTCGTCTACGACGAGGCGCACCTGCGGGCCGCCTGCCGCGAGGCAGTGGACGCGTGGGGCGACGGCGTCGCCTACGCCACCAAGGCCTTCCTCTGCGTGGCCATGGCCCGTCTGGCACACGAGGAGGGCATGTGCCTCGACGTGTCCACCGGCGGCGAGCTCCACGTGGCCCTCACGGCCGGCGTGCCCGCCGACCGGCTGGTGCTCCACGGCAACAACAAGTCGACCGAGGAGCTGGCCGCGGCCCTGTCGGTCGGGGTCGGCCGCATCATCGTGGACTCCTTCGACGAGATCGACCGCCTGGAGCGCCTCCTCGCCGACCTGCCGCAGCTCGAGGGCGGACCCGAGGACGCCGAGCCGCTGCGCCGGGTCCGGCCCCGGGTGCTGGCCCGCATCACCCCCGGCGTCGAGGTGCACACCCACGAGTTCGTCCGGACCGGGCAGGAGGACTCGAAGTTCGGGTTCGGGCTGTCGTCGGGCGCGGCGGCCCGCGCCGTGGCCCGACTCTCCGAGCTCGACGGCGCCGGGGTGCTCGAATTCGTGGGCATCCACGCCCACCTGGGCAGCCAGGTCTTCGCCCTCGAGCCGTTCGCCCAGGCCGTCGACGTGCTGGCCGACTTCGTGGCCCCGCTCGGGCTGCCCGAGCTGGTGGTGGGCGGCGGCCTCGGGGTGGCCTACGTCAACGGCGAGCAGGCCCCGCCGATGGCCGAGTGGGCCGAGTCCGTCCGGACGGCCTGCCGCCGGGCCGGCATCGACGCGTCCGTGCGGGTCACGGCCGAGCCGGGCCGCTCCATCGCCGCAGCCGCCGGCCTCACCCTGTACCGGGTGGGGACCGTGAAGGACGTCCCGGGCCACCGCACGTACGTGTCGGTGGACGGCGGCATGAGCGACAACCCGCGTCCGGTGCTCTACGGCAGCGGGTACGAGGCGTTCCTGCCCCGGGAGATCGGCGCCCCCCGGCCCGTGCCGATCCGCCTGGTCGGCAAGCACTGCGAGACCGGCGACGTGGTGGTGGCCGAGGGGTTCGTGCCGGACGACCTCACGGTGGGCGACGTCCTGTGCACCCCCGTCACCGGCGCCTACGGGCACTCGATGGCCTCCAACTACAACAAGGTCCCCCGGCCCGCCGTGGTGTTCGTCGCCGACGGCACGGCCCGCACGGTCGTGCGCCGCGAGACCCTCGACGATCTCGTCCGACTGGACGCCTGAGCGTCACCCATCCGGACGCCACGGCGTCGTCCACCGGACCGGGGGCCCCGTCGCGAAGCGATAGCGTGACCGGGTGACCTCGGCGCCCACCACGGAGCGGACCCTGCGCATCGCCGTGCTCGGCTGCGGCAACGTCGGGGCGGCGCTGGTGGGCATCCTGCAGGACCGGTCCGACGCCCTGGCCGTGCAGTCGGGCGCCCGGCTGGCCATCGCCGGCATCGCCGTGGGGGACCTCGACGCCCCGCGGCCCGGACACGTCCCCCGGGACCTGCTGACCGCCGACGCCGCCGCCCTGGTGGCCGATCCGTCGGTGGACGTCGTCGTCGAGCTCATCGGCGGCCTCGAGCCGACCGGGGCCCTGGTCCGGGCCGCGCTCGACTCGGGCAAACCGGTGGTGACGGCCAACAAGGCGCTACTGGCCTCCTCCGACGGGGTGGCGCTGCGCACGCTGGCCCGCGAGCGGGGCGTGGACCTGCTCTACGAGGCGGCGGTGGCTGGCGCCATCCCGCTGGTGCGGGCACTGCGCGAATCGCTGACCGGCGAGCGGATCCACCGCGTCATGGGCATCGTCAACGGGACCACCAACTTCATCCTCACCCGGATGGGGGAGCAGGGCGACGACTACGGCTCCGTGCTGGCCGAGGCCCAGTCCCTCGGCCTGGCCGAGCGCGACCCCACCGCCGACGTCGAGGGGTTCGACGCCGCCGCCAAGGCGGCCATCCTGGCCGGCGTGGCCTTCGGCTACGACGTGGCCGACGACGCCGTCCTGCGCGAAGGGATCACCGGCATCACCGCCGACGACGTCGACTTCGCCCGACGGGCCGGCTACGTCGTCAAGCTGCTGGCCGTCGTCGAGCGGGCCGGCGCTGACGGGCTGTCCGTGCGGGTGCACCCGGCGCTGGTGCCCGACGCCCACCCGCTGGCCGGCGTGCGGGACGCGTTCAACGCCGTCTTCATCGAGGGCGAAGCGGCCGGCGAGCTCATGCTCTACGGTCAGGGGGCGGGCGGGCTCCCCACCGCCAGCGCGGTGGTGGGCGACCTCATCGACGCCTCGCGCAACCTCCTGGCCGGGACCACCGCGCCGGCGCCAGACCGTCAGCCGGCCCACCTGGTGGCGGCCGACGACGTCGAGGCCGGGTTCTACGTGAGCCTGCACGTGGCCGACCGGCCCGGCGTGCTCGGCGCGGTCACGACCGCCTTCGGCGACCACGGGGTGTCCATCCGCTCGGTCGAGCAGGAGGGCGGCGGTGCCGCCGCCCGGCTGGTGTTCGTCACCCACGTGGCCCGTGAGGGCGACCTGCGGGCCACGTTGGCCGACCTCGAGGGGCTCGACGTCGTCGAGCGGATCGGAGGCGTCATGCGGATCGTGGGTGCGGCGTGACCGCCGGACGGGCGCTGTCCTGGCGGGGTGTCATCGAGGAGTACCGGGAGTTCCTGCCGGTCACCGACGCCACCCCGGTGGTGTCGCTGCTCGAGGGCGGCACCCCGCTGCTCGAGGCACCCCGGCTGTCCGCCCGGGTGGGGGCCAGGGTGCTGCTCAAGATCGAGGGCGCCAACCCGACCGGGTCGTTCAAGGACCGGGGGATGACCATGGCCATCTCCAAGGCGGTGGAGGAGGGGGCGAAGGCGGTCGTGTGCGCCTCCACCGGCAACACCTCCGCTTCGGCGGCGGCATTCAGCGCCCGGGCCGGCCTGACCTGCGCCGTGCTGATCCCCGAGGGGCACATCGCCCTGGGCAAGCTCGCCCAGGCGCTCATCCACGGGGCCCGGGTCCTGCAGCTGCGGGGCAACTTCGACCAGGCCCTCGAGATCGTCCGTGAGCTGGGCGACAAGGCCCCGGTGACGGTGGTCAACTCCGTCAACCCGTACCGGATCGAGGGGCAGAAGTCGGGCGCGTTCGAGGTCATCGACCAGCTCGGCGATGCGCCGGAGGTCCACTGCATCCCGGTCGGCAACGCCGGCAACATCACCGCCTACTGGAAGGGCTACCTGGAGTTCAAGGGAGCCGGCCGGTCGACCCGGCTGCCCCGCATGCTCGGCTTCCAGGCAGCCGGCGCCGCGCCCATCGTGGCCGGCCATCCCATCGAGCACCCCGACACCGTGGCCACCGCCATCCGGATCGGCAACCCGGCCAGCTGGTACGGCGCCACCTCGGCCGCCTCCGAGTCCGGCGGCGGGATCGCCGCCGTCACCGATGCGCAGATCCTCGAGGCCTACCGGTTCCTGGCCACCGAGGAGTCCGTCTTCTGCGAGCCGGCCTCGGCCGCCTCGGTGGCCGGCATCCTCACCCACGGTCTGCCCGAGGGGATCGGACCGTCCTCGACGGTGGTCTGCGTCCTCACCGGGCACGGCCTGAAGGACCCCGACATCGCCATCAGCCAGATCAGCGTCCCGACCGTGGTGGACGCCGACTTCGGGGCCGTACTGGACGAGCTCGGCCTCTGACCGGTCGTCGGGGTCGCCCCGCGCCCCGGCCCCCCCCCGCCCCCCCCCCCCCGGGTGGTTGCCGCGTTCTCCGCGGAACCTGTATGCTGGAGGCACCTTCGCTTCCGCAGTCGGCCCGTCCGGGCCTGCGGGCGGGACCTCCTGGTTCGAGTCACTCGACCAGCCCGTGCCCAGCGTCGGGGGGAGTTGCGTCCGGGGCCCGTCCCGGGAATCCCACCTCCCCACCCCTTTATTCCCTGGCTGTGGGATTCCTCCCACCTGCCAACGAGGACATGCTGAAACGAGGAAGCCGATGACTGCCGAACAGCAGCTCGAGCGCTCGGTGTTGGAGAGCAAGGAGCGTGATGAGCTCCATGCGATCGCACAGGCCCTGTCTGTGAAGACCACCACCCGGACCAAGAAGGCCGACATCATCGACGGCATCCTGAAGGCCACCGGCGTCGGCCCGGCCGACACGGCCGACGCCCCCGCCCCGCGCGCGGCGCGGGCCACCAGGAGCCGGGCCGCCGACACCGCCGAGGCGGCGCCGGAGTCCACCAACGGCGACCACGCCGACACGGCGGACGACGCCCCGGCGGTACCCGCCCGCCGCCCCGCCGCCTCCCTGTCGTTCGGGCCCGACGACGACGACGCCTCCGCCTCGAGCGCGTCGGTCGAGCTGGAGGACTTCGACGACCTGCCGTCCACCGGGGGGTCGACCGCCACCGACGAGCCGGCCGCCACGGACGAGGGCGGGCGCGGCCAACAGGGCTCCGGCAACCAGGGCCGCAACAACCAGAGCAACCAGAGCAACCAGGGTGGCCAGGGCGGCCAGGGCAACAACCAGAACCAGGGTCGCAACAACCGCAACAACCAGAACCAGGGCCGCAACAACCAGGGCGGCCAGGGCAACAACCAGGGCAACCGCAACAACCAGGGGAACCGCAACCAGAACCAGGGCGGCGGGGGCAACGACGACCTGGGCAACCGGCGGTCCAACCGCCGTCGCCGCGGGCGCGACCGCCAGGGCGGCCCCGAGGGCGACCTGCAGGGCGGTGCCAACGACCAGCAGTACCAGGGTGAGCTCATCCCGGTGCGGGGCCTGCTCGACCTGCGCGACGAGGGCTACGGCTTCCTGCGGTGCGAGGGCTACCTGGCCTCGACCAAGGACGTGTACGTCTCGATCAGCCAGGCCCGCCGCTTCGCCCTCCGCAAGGGCGACGCCATCGAGGGCTTCTGCCGGCCGGCCGGCTCCACCGAGAAGTTTCCCGCGCTCATCCAGATCGACACCGTCTCGGGCATGGACCCCGAGGTGGCGCGGCAGCGCCCCCGCTTCGAGGACCTCACACCGCTCTTCCCCGACGAGCGGCTGCACCTCGAGATGCCAGGGGAGAAGGAGGACATGACGGCCCGCATCGTCGACCTCCTCTCGCCCATCGGCAAGGGCCAGCGCGGCCTGATCGTGTCGCCGCCCAAGGCGGGCAAGACGACGGTCATGAAGCACATCGCCCACTCCATCGAGGCCAACAACCCCGACGTCCACCTCATGGTGCTGCTCGTCGACGAGCGTCCCGAGGAGGTGACCGACATGCGCCGGTCGGTCCGGGGCGAGGTCGTCGCCTCGACGTTCGACCGGCCGGCCGACGAGCACACCGCCGTCGCCGAGCTGACCATCGAGCGGGCCAAGCGCCTGGTCGAGTCGGGCCGTGACGTCGTCATCATCCTCGACGGCATCACCCGACTGGCCCGGGCCTACAACCTGGCCGCCCCGGCCACCGGCCGCATCATGTCCGGTGGCGTCGACTCCGGCGCCCTGTACCCGCCCAAGAAGTTCTTCGGCGCCGCCCGGAACATCGAGGAAGGCGGCTCGCTCACCATCCTGGCCACCGCCCTCGTCGAGACTGGCTCCAAGATGGACGAGGTGATCTTCGAGGAGTTCAAGGGCACCGGCAACATGGAGCTCCGGCTCGACCGCCGCCTGGCGGAACGGCGGCTCTACCCGTCGATCGACGTCAACGCCAGCTCGACCCGGCACGAGGAGCTCCTCTTCGACCGGTCACAGCTGCAGCAGGTGTGGAAGCTGCGCCGGGTGCTCAACGCCCTGGCCAACGAGGGGAGCGCGGCCGCCGGCCTCGAGCTGCTCATGGACAAGATCCGCACCACCAAGAGCAACGACGAGTTCCTGGCCGAGATCGCCAAGGGCCCGGCCACCTGACCCCACGCCGCACGTACCGCACCGCCGGACGGACCCGATGGCGCGTCCGGTAGACTCTGTCCTCTGCAATCGGCCGTCTGCGGGCGGCCACCACAGGAGATCGCCATGAAGACCGACATCCATCCCGACTACACCGAGACCTCGGTGCGCTGCTCGTGCGGGAACACCTTCACCACCCGCTCGACCAAGCCCGAGATCACCCTCGAGCTCTGCAACGAGTGCCACCCGTTCTTCACCGGCAAGCAGAAGCTGGTGGACTCCGGTGGCCGCGTCGAGCGCTTCCAGCGCCGCTACGCCGCCCAGGGCCGCAAGAAGAAGCCGGCCGCCCCCGCCGAGGGCTGAGCCACCCCACCGGTCCGCCGACCGGCGGGCACCGTGCCGATGGGGGCACCGTGCCGATTGGGCCCGCCCGCCGGGCTTACGACAGCGTGACGCGCGGCTGACGCTACCCTTCTTCCCGTGCTCACCGACCGCCTGAGGGACCGCCTCGTCGACCTCGAGTCGGAGTACGAGTCGGTGCTGGCCGAGCTGGCCGAGCCCGACCTGGCGTCGGACCCCAAGCGCCTGCGCCAGGTATCGCGACGTCACCGCGAACTCGAGGAGGTCGTCGGCTGCTTCCGCCGCCTCGAGGGCTCCCAGTCCGACCTCGAGGCGGCCCGCGAGATGGTCGCCGACTCGTCCGGCGCCGAGCGCGAGCTGGCCCAGGCCGAGGTCGCCCAGGCCGAGGAGGACATCGCCCGCCTGGAGGAGGAGCTGCGGCTGCTGCTCGTGCCGCGGGACCCCAACGCCGGCCGCAACGTGATCCTCGAGATCCGCGGGGCCGAGGGGGGCGAGGAGGCGAACCTCTTCGCCAAGGACCTCTTCGACATGTACAGCCGCTACGCCGCGTCCAAGGGCTGGAAGGTGGAGGTCTTGTCCTCCAGCCCCTCGGAGCGGGACGGGCTCAACGAGGTCACCTTCCGGGTCGAGGGGGACGACGCCTGGCTGCGGCTGGAGCACGAGGGTGGCCCGCACCGCGTCCAGCGGGTGCCCGTCACCGAGTCGCAGGGCCGCATCCACACCTCCTCGGCGGCCGTGGCGGTTCTGCCCGAGGCCGAGGAGGTCGACGTCGACATCGACCCCAACGACCTCAAGATCGACGTCTACCGGTCGACCGGGCCGGGCGGCCAGTCGGTCAACACCACCGACTCGGCGGTGCGGATCACCCACCTGCCCACCGGCATCGTGGTGGCCATGCAGGACGAGAAGAGCCAGATCCAGAACCGGGCCAAGGCCATGATCGTGCTGCGGTCGCGCCTGCTGCAGGCCGAGCAGGAGCGCCAGGCCGCCGAGCTGTCGCAGCAGCGCCGGAGCCAGGTCGGCGGCGGGGGACGGTCCGAGAAGATCCGGACCTACAACTACAAGGAGAACCGGGTCACCGACCACCGCATCAAGCTGACCCTGCACAAGCTGGACCGGATCCTGGCCGGCGACCTCGACGACCTGACCGACGCCCTCATGGCCGACAAGCGCTACCGCCAGCTGGACGACGGGTGAGGCCGTGCCGGTGACGACCCCCGGACGCGCCGCGCCGTCGTCGCAGACCGCCGAGGGGCGGGCGCGACTGGTGACCGAGGTGGCCCACCGGGTCGGCTCGACCCGGGAGGCGGCCTGGATCGTCGAGCACGTCGGGTCGCACCCCCACCCCGGCACGGACGACCGCCCGGCGGCGCTGGCCCTGGCCGACCGGCGGGCCGCCGGCGAGCCCCTGCAGTACGTGCTGGGCTCCTGGGCGTTCCGCACGCTCGAGCTCCGGGTCGACCGGCGGGTGCTGATCCCCCGACCGGAGACGGAGCAGGTGGTCGGGGTGGCCCTCGCCGAGCTGGCCCGCACGGCCGCCGCCCGCCTGGCCGACGACCCGGACGACGGGGACCCGCTGGTCTGCGTCGACCTCGGGACCGGGTCGGGCGCCATCGCCCTGTCGCTGGCCGTCGAGGGTGCGGACCTCGGCCTGCCGCTCGAGGTGTGGGCCACCGACGCCTCGCCCGACGCCCTCGAGGTGGCCGCGGCCAACCGTGACCTGCTGGCCGACGCCGACCCGGCCGCTGCGACCAGGGTGACGGCGGCCGCCGGCTCGTGGTTCGCGGCGCTTCCCGACCGCCTGGCCCGGCGGGTCGACCTGGTGGTGGCCAACCCGCCCTACGTGTCCGAGGCGGAGTACGACGACCTCGACCCTGTCGTCCGGGGTTGGGAGCCGAGGTCGGCCCTGGTGGCCGGACGGGGCCGCAGTGGCGTGGCGGGGCTGGCCGACGTCGAGGAGGTGGTGGCCGGGGCGGCGTCGTGGCTCCGCCCCCACGGGTCCCTGGTCGTCGAACTGGCACCGTCGCAGGCCTATGCGGCCGTCGACGCGGCCCGACGGGCGGGCTTCGGCCGGGTGGGCACCGAGCGCGACCTGGCCGGTCGGCTCCGCATGCTGGTGGCGGCCCGGTGACGCGGGTGGTGGCGGCCACCGGGCCGGGCGCGTTGCGGGCGGCTGCCGAGGCGCTGGCCGACGGCGACGTGGTGGCCGTGCCCACCGACACCGTCTACGGGCTGGCCGTCGACCCCGCCCAGCCGGCCGCCGTGGCCCGCCTGTTCGACCTGAAGGGCCGGCCCGGCGACGTGCCGCTGCCGGTGCTGGTCGGCGGTCCCGACCAGGTGGACCTCATCGCCGGACGTCTCGAGCCGGCCGCCCGGCACCTGGCCGACCGGTACTGGCCCGGTCCGCTCACCCTGGTGGTGCCGAGGCGCCGTGGGTTCGCGGTGGACCTGGGCGGCCCCCCGGCGGCCCGCCAGACGGTCGGGGTGCGGTGGCCCGACCACCCGGTGGTGGTGGCGCTGTGTGAGCTGCTCGGCCCGCTGGCCGTGACCAGCGCCAACCTCCACGGCGCGCCGCCGGCCACCACCGCCGGGGCGGTGGCGCAGGAGTTCACCGGCCGGGCCCAGCCGGTCCTGGTCCTCGACGGCGGTGTCTGCGACGGCGTCCCCTCGACGGTGGTCGAGTGCCGGGGGCCCGCGTCGAAGTGCCTGCGCGAGGGGGCGCTGGCGTGGGCCGATCTCCACGGGAAGGGGACGGAGCCGCCGGGAGCGCCCGGCGGGGCCGGTGCGGGCGGGGTTGACGGTCCCGGTCCCGACGGGGGACACTTGTGGGATGCAGCACGTTGAGTCGCACCGGCGCGTCGCCGTAACCATTATCGACTAGGCACATCACCTCTCCCGGTGTGTGCCCCTGACCGTCCACCTGGTGGGCGGTTTTTCAATTTCCGGCCGACGGGGCCGGGGCACGTCCGGCACCGGGAGCCCGCAGCCACCGGCAGGACGGCCGGACCATCGAACGAAGTGAGGACAGCAGACCAGTGAGCAGCTACAAGGTTGGCGTGATCGGCGGCGACGGGATCGGGCCCGAGGTGACCTCCGAGGCCCTCAAGGTCGTCCGCGCCGCGGGTGTCACGCTCGACACCACGGAGTACGAGCTCGGCGCCGACCACTACATCCGCACCGGCGAGGTGCTGCCCGACAGCGTGCTGGAGGAGCTGCGCGGGTACGAGGCCATCCTGCTCGGCGCCATCGGCGCCCCGGTCGGCTCCACCGAGGTGCCACCCGGCACGTTGGAGCGGGGGATGCTGCTGCGCCTGCGCTTCGCCCTGGACCTGTACATCAACCTCCGCCCCTTCACCGGGGTGCCGGGCGCCCCGGCCGAGGGCAGCGACTTCGTGGTCATCCGGGAGAACACCGAGGGCACGTACGCGGGCGAGGGCGGCTTCCTCCGCAAGGGCACCCCGTTCGAGGTGGCGACGCAGGGCTCGGTCAACACCCGGCACGGGGTCGAGCGCTGCGCCCGCTATGCCTTCGCGCTGGCCGCGTCGCGGCCGGAACGCCACCTCACGCTGGTCCACAAGACCAACGTGCTGACCTTTGCCGGCGACCTCTGGCAGCGGACGGTGGAGGAGGTGGCGCCGGACTACCCCGACGTGCGGTGGGACTACAACCACGTGGACGCCACCTGCATCTACCTGGTGGAGGACCCGGGCCGCTACGACGTCATCGTCACCGACAACCTCTTCGGCGACATCATCACCGACCTGGCCGGTGCGGTGGCCGGCGGCATCGGCTACGCCGCCTCCGCCAATCTCAACCCGGACCGCACCGGGCCGTCGATGTTCGAGCCGGTACACGGCGCGGCCAACGACATCGCCGGCTCCGGCAAGGCCAATCCGGCGGCCGCCATCCGTTCGGCGGCGCTCATGCTCGACTTCCTCGGCGAGACCGCGGCCGCCTCGGCCGTGATCGCCGCCGTCACCGGATTCATCAACGACACCTCCGACCCGTCGCTCTCGACCTCCGAGATCGGCGACGCCATCGCAGAAAGGCTCTGAGCCATGCCCATCACCCCGACCGAGAAGATCTGGATGGACGGCGAGTTCGTCGACTGGGCCGACGCCACCGTGCACGTGCTCACCCACACCATGCACTACGGCTCCGGCGTGTTCGAGGGCATCCGGGCCTACCCGACCGACCGTGGCGTGGCCGTCTTCCGCCTGCGCGAGCACATCGAGCGGCTCTTCGCCTCGGCGTCGGTCTTCCTGATCGACATCCCCTTCAGCGTCGACGACATCGTCGAGGCGACCCGCGAGCTCGTCCGGGTCAACGGCATGGACGACGGCTGCTACATCCGGCCGCTCGTGTACCTCGGCTACGGCGAGATGGGCCTGAACCCCATGCCCAGCCCGGTCAACGTGTCGGTGGCCTGCTGGCCGTGGGGCACGTACCTGGGCGACGACGGCGTGGCCAACGGCGTGTCGATGAAGATCTCCTCGTGGCGGCGCCACGACCCGAATGCCGTCCCGACCGCGGCCAAGGGCACCGGGATGTACGTCAATTCGTCGCTGGCCAAGGTGGAGGCGCTGAAGGCCGGCTACGACGAGGCCATCCTGCTGGCCCCCGACGGCAACATCAGCGAGTGCACGGGCGAGAACATCTTCATCGTGCGGGGCCGCACGTTGCTCACCCCGCCGAGCTCGGACTCGGGCGCGCTCGAGGGGATCACCCAGAAGTCGGTGGAGCAGATCGCCCGCGACCACGGCTACGAGGTCCGCTACGAGCAGCTCATCCGCACCGACCTGTACACCGCCGACGAGGCCTTCCTGACCGGCACGGCGGCCGAGGTGGTGCCGATCCGCGCCGTCGACGACCGCACGGTGGGCGCCGGCAAGCCGGGCCCGGTGACCCAGGACATCCAGCAGACGTACTTCGCGGCCGTGCGCGGCGAGGTGGAGGAGTACCGGGACTGGTTGGACTATGTCGAGTGACGGCCCCACCCTGGCCGACGAGTCCTACGCCTCGGCCGGGACGCGGTCCGGGCACGGCCACACCCATCCCCACGGCCACACGCACCGCCACGGCGACGGACCCGAGCACTCCCACCCGCGGACGGCCGGGCAGGAGGCCCACGAGCGGGTACGCCACGACCACCGCGGCGACGCCGACGGTGCGCCGCGGGCCGGGGGCGGCCACGACTTCGCCCTGCCGGCGCTGCCCGGCGCCGTGGACGTCTTCGACACGACCCTGCGCGACGGGTCGCAGCAGGAGGGCCTGTCGCTGACCGTCGACGACAAGCTGCGGGTGGCCGAGCAGCTCGACCACCTCGGCGTGACCTTCATCGAGGGCGGCTGGCCCGGGGCCAACCCCAAGGACGCCGAATTCTTCGCCCGGGCCCCGAAGGAGCTCCACCTGGCCCGGGCCACGCTGGTGGCCTTCGGGTCGACCCGACGGGCGGGCGTGACGGCGGAGGCCGACGAGACGCTCCGCCACCTGGTGGAGGCCCAGACCGAGGCGGTCTGCATCGTGGCCAAGTCGTCCGAGATGCACGTGGTCGACGCGCTCCGCACCACGCTCGACGAGGCGGTGGCCATGGTGGCCGACTCCGTGGTCTTCCTGCGGGCCAACGACCTCCGGGTGTTCCTCGACGCCGAGCACTTCTTCGACGGGTACAAGGCCAATCCCGAGTTCACGCTGCGCATCCTCCGGGCGGCCGAGGAGGCCGGCGCCGAGACGCTGGTCCTGTGCGACACCAACGGCGGCACCCTGCCCCACGAGGTCGAGGGGATCGTCGCCACCGTGCTCGACCGCTTCGAGACGCAGGTGGGCGTGCACTTCCACAACGACAGCGGCTGTGCCGTGGCCAACTCGCTGGCCGGGGTGTCGGTGGGGGCGACCCACGTGCAGGGCTGCGTCAACGGCTACGGCGAGCGGTCGGGCAACGCCGACCTCGCCTCGGTCGTGCCCGACCTGTCGCTCAAGCTCGACGTGGCGACCATCCCCCCCGAGCGACTGCCGCTGCTGACCCCGGTGTCCCACCACATCGCCGAGCTGGTCAACATCGCGCCGAACCCCCAGCAGCCCTTCGTCGGTGCCTCCGTGTTCGCCCACAAGGCGGGCCTCCACACGTCGGCCATCGCCCGGCGGTCGGACGCCTACGAGCACGTCTCGCCCGACCTGGTCGGCAACGGCACCCGCTTCGTGGTGTCCGAGATGGCCGGCCGGTCGACGCTGGCCATGAAGGCCGAGGAGCTCGGACTCGAGCTCGACTCCGAGGCGATGACGTCGGTGCTCGACTCGCTGAAGCGGCTCGAGTACGAGGGCTACCACTTCGAGGTGGCCGACGGCTCCCTCGAGCTGCTGCTGCGTGCCTCCACCGGCTGGACACAGGACTTCTTCGACCTGGAGTCGTACCGGGTGATCGCCGAGCAGGGGGACGACCTGTCCACCGAGGCCACGGTCAAGCTGCGGGTGGGTGGCGAGCGGGTGGTGGCCACGGCCGAGGGCAACGGGCCGGTGAACGCCCTCGACGGCGCCCTGCGGGCGGCCATCGGGTCGAGCTACCCGACGCTCGAGGGCGTCCACCTGGTCGACTACCGGGTGCGGGTCCTGGACTCCGCCAAGGGGACGGGCTCGGTCACCCGGGTGCTGATCGACACCACCGACGGCGACAGGACGTGGACCACCATCGGCGTGTCCGAGAACATCATCGCCGCCTCGTGGCAGGCGCTGTGCGACTCGGTGGTGTACGGCCTGCTCCACGCCGGCGGATGACGGCCGTCAGCCCGGCAGGCACCCGTCCCGGGGACCCGTTTCGCCGCCCGTGACCCCGGTCGTCTACGGTTTGACCACGCCCTCCGGCCCGTCCCACGGTGGCCGGAGCGGGCGGACCCAGGCAGCACGGACCCAGGAGCACCGGTGACCCAGCCCAGTTTCGTTCCCGTCGTCGAGGCGGACCAGGTGCGCCGTGCCTACCAGCTGCACGTCCCGTCGATCTGGACGGCATCGCGCCCCTCGGAGCTGCGCGGCACCCGGGCGCCGGCGGGCACCTTCCTCGGCACGCCCGGCCCGGACCAGGGGTTCGCCCTCAAGCTGGCCCGGCGGTTCGAGGACCGGTTGGTCCTGGCACCGGGCGAGCACGACGAGGACGCCCTGTCGGGCTGCACGGCCGTCGCCATGCGGCGGGCGGCCCACTTCGGCCGGGCCCCGGTCATCCACGACCTCACCCTGGCCTTCACCCTGTGGGGGTTCCTGGAGGGCGCACCGGCCGACCTGGTGGCGGCCCGCGAGCCGTTGTTCCGGGCGGCGTCGCACCACTACCAGGTGCAGCGGACCATCGCCGACGCCGTCCCGGTGTCGACCCTCCGGATGACCCCGGACCAGGTGGCCGAGCGGCTGGGTGAGTGGCGTCAGCTCGTCGAGCTGCCCGCCGCCGACTGAGCCTCCCGCCGACTCACGACCCGGACCTTGGCCACCCGACGTCTCGTCGAAGGGCTGGTCCGTCTGCTCCGTCCGGACCACCCCGGGGACTCCGACTGACCGGACCGGCGCTCGGCGAGCGGTCGGTCCTCGCCCGTGGGCGTCAGTCGGGAGTCCGAACGGAGGCGGTGGGGGAGGAACGGGGAGTCGTGGGCGCGGGACGGCCGCGACGGGGATGATCGGGTGGCGCGCCGCCGGTCAGCGGTGGAGGCGCCAGCGGCGCTTGGCCGAGGCCCCGGTGAAGGCGCCGATCTCGGCCGGCGTCCGGGACGCTCCGGCCAGGACGAGTTCGTCGTCGTCGGCCCCGAGGGACGCCGGGAGCGGCTGACGGCCACCACCGTCGGTGCCGTGCATCTGCACGACGTCGGCCAGGCTCGTGCCGGCCACCGCCTGGGCGAACAGGTCGGGGTACATCGGGCCGGCCTCCGGCCGGTGGTCCGGCTCACCCCGCCAGGACGGCTTCTCCTCGAGCTCGGGAACGGGAACTGGTCCGGACGTTTTGGTGACGTGCTCGACCCGGGTGGTTCCGGCCGCCTCCGCCGCCTCCATGACCTCGGCCGCCTCGGCCTGCATCGACGGGTGCAATTCCGGCGGGTGCCACGTCCCGTCGCTGGCCAGCCACCATCCTGGTCCCTGCGGCTTGTCGCTCATCGAGGTCTCCACACAGTCGTCCGGCGTCTCCGTCGGTCCCGGGCAGTTCCGGTTCTGCCCTCTGCATCGGCTGTTGCGACGCCGCTCTTGAGCAATTCGGGACCGCCCGGACCCGATGAGGTCCCCCCGCCTACCGGTCGGTAACTTGGGGGGATGGAGAACCTCTTCACCCTGTCCGACACCCATCGCCAGTTCCGCGACACGCTGCGGAAGTTCGCCGAGGACCGGGTCGCCCCGAACGCCGCCGCCGCCGACCGTGACTCGGCCTACCCCCAGGCCTCCTTCGACGCCTGCCGCGAGATGGAGCTGCCGGCGCTCGGCATCCCCGAGGCCTACGGGGGCGCCGGGGCGGACATGATCACCCAGGCCATCATGGCCGAGGAGATCGCCCGGGTCTGCGCCTCGACCGCCGTCACCCTGCTGATCTCGAAGCTCAGCATGCTGCCGGTCATGAACTGGGCCGACGAGGACCTGAAGCGGACCTACCTCCCGAAGATCGCCTCGGGCGAGTACCAGGGGAGCTACTGCCTGTCCGAGGCGGACGCCGGGTCCGACGTGGCGTCCATGCGCACCCGGGCCGTGCGCGACGGCGACGACTGGGTCCTCACCGGGGCGAAGCACTGGATCACCAACGCCGGCGTGTCGGACACCTACACCGTCTTCGCCGTCACCGACCCCGACGCCGGCCGGCGGGGCATCAGCTGCTTCCTGGTCA